>Ga0307517_10005720_pt1 | contig 18614 bp, 18 predicted proteins | sample 23_EM_MG_FD_194515 | JGI IMG/M metagenome (GOLD analysis project Ga0307517, IMG submission 194515) | Populus trichocarpa ectomycorrhiza microbial communities from riparian zone in the Pacific Northwest, United States - 23_EM | ecosystem: Host-associated > Plants > Roots > Unclassified | place... | reverse complement strand
CAATTTGATTTTTATTCTTTTGATTTCTATTTTTTGTTTTTTATCCTTTTCTTGGTTTATTTTTTTCAGTTTCATCCCTCAACATATTATTTCATCTAATGTTTTTATCCAATTTGGTCCTTATTATCTTAATTGCTATTTTTTATCATTTTCTTGATTTTTTTTATTTTAATCTCTCATTGTTTTCTTTCATTTAGTTTTTTATACCATTTTTTGTCTTCGTTGTTTTAATTGTTATTTATTGTGTTTTTAATTTTTTTTATTGTTAAGGGTTTTGTTTCGTGATTTTTTCATGTCTGTCTTCTATAGGGTAATTCTGGTCTCATGGCTCAAGTTTCTAGTTCTAAAGATTAATCTAATTTACCTTTGATCTTTTTTATATCTTTTTTTTAAAAAAAATTTATCATTCGACATTAGATTACTAGGCCTTGAATTTCATATTTTTTTTCCGCTTTCCTTTTTTTAGGATTATCTTGATTTTATATCCCAGGTCTAGAGTTAGTCGAATTAACTTGAGTTGACTTGAGTTTTTTATGTTTTTTTTAAAAAAAATTATTTTTTTTCAACTTCATCCTTAGTCATTTGTGGCTCGGATTATGAGATCGCGAGAACCTGATAGGAAAAAAATGAAGAAAATTACAAAACTATTTTTTTAAAAAAAAAAATTTGTTGGACAATGAAATCGGAAAAGAAAAAACTCCAGGGAAATAAATAGGACGTTGACATGCATTAACTTTTTATACTCGTGACTTAGATCATTAGACCAGAAGCACCATACATGAAAAAATCACGAAGTCCAATCCTTGACAAATCAAATATCATGGAATGAAATCAAGAAAAAAAAATTCAATTACATAAAAGAATCTAAAATAAAAAAAAAATAGCAATTAAAATTATCGCACATATGCGTCGTTGCGACAATCATCCTTTTGAATTAGGTTTTGGGTGGGGAAAGAACAAGTAATTCTTATCTTTATATGTTTTAAAAGGTTTGGGGTCGTCATCTAGTAATTTAATCAATATAAACGCTAACTGATCTTTAAAGTTTAGGTAAGGGGACTGATTGTGTATAAGGAAAACAAAATCACCCCTAATACACCATGCTGAGGTTAAACTACATTGTCTATTTGTCTGATTGTTTTTTAAGGTCTCATTGTGTTTTACTATCCATTGGGTTGTCTATTGATTAAAGTGAATCCACCTCAATAAGATGAATCACTGCTTTATAGGTTAAACCTTCAATTATAAAGTCAAATAATATTTTATTATGTTTTTGTTTCTTTTGATACTGAGAACACATGTTATATATAAGTTTATATTTTTAAATATTAAAAAAATTATTTTTTTAGTGTTTTTAAAATTCGGGCCAAATTCTAATGGATTTTTACAAACTAGTTATAAAATCCATTAATTGATTTTTTAAAAGAAAATGAAGAAAATATTTTTTTTATTTTACAAAAATATGCATAATTAGACTTTGTCCATATGCAATTTACAACATAAATCTATTTTTTGTTGTTTTTATATATTTTTAAAAATTGATTTATATAATACAAGGAAAATATCTTACGTATAAGTTCACAATTCTAAATATTAAATATAAAAGGGTAAAAAAGGTAAAAAAAAAAAAGGAGTCCAAAATTAATTACAAAATAGTCATTAAAAATATGAAAATTAATTAAAATTAAATTAAAGTTGTGTTTGGCAAAACACAAAGAAAAACATAAAATAAGGCTATAAGAAATGTATTAGAGCATGTCTGTCAAACATGTCTTTAGCAGAAAAAAACACTGGCTTAAAAATCATCTTAAGGAAGTGTTTGTAAAAAATACCTTAACAACTCAAAAATGCATTTTTTCTTTAATAAATTTTAACTTTGCCAAACATGGTCTTAAACATTAAAAGGCTTAACCTGGTCAGATGTGCTGAACTTCCTAGCATAACTCAAAACCTATAAGTACAACCCACAATCAACATAGAATTTGTAAAAATCAAATAATAGTTCACGTTTGAATATCCTCAGGAACACAAAGAGCACCACATGAACATAATAAACAAATCAAAGTTAGAGATGTGCTTCCAACAACACAATGAAAAGACAATTTTAATTACTAGGAAACTTCGCACACATAAAAAAAATCAAATTACCTTTTATTGTTATGGAATCAACAAAAAAAATCCTTATGAAAAGACCAAAAGACTCTTGAACAAATGACTTATTTTTTCTTGATTCTAAGAGTAAAGATGATTTTTTACTGTTTTTCCAAAAATAAAAAACAAAAACACTCTTAATGAACAACTTTTAATTTTTGTAATTTTGTCATTTTATTGTTTTGAAAACTTTGAAAAAATGCGTGTACCTGAAAATTTTTTAATGACTAATAAATTATAAGAAAAGGACTGAATTACCCAGTTACTGTAAGACAACTCTTTTTTTTTTTCTTTGAAGGTAAAAAAAATAATTTCACTATAATAAAGATTAGTTTTATCGTGTCTGGAATTTTGCGATGCCTTTTAGAGTTTTTGTTAAACTTGAAAAAATATCCTTTTAAAAAAATTTAAAGTCAAACACATAACCAAGACAAACATAGCGTGAAAGTTTGGATCGGCAGAGGGTCCGGAAGAGAATTGAGAAATAGAGGCGCAAATCTGAAAATAACAACACTTACCCACAGCGGTTGAGAAAGAAAAGAAAAGAAAAGAAAAAATCCCTATCATCCCTCCCCAGGTTAGGAGTTAGGACCATCAAAACCAAGCTTGATTCTGGGACACGCAAATCATACAGAAAAACAAGTTTAGCTCTGTCTTTCAACATCAGAAAGAAATCTTTGTCCAACAAAAAGTTCCCATGGGAGGCCACGGCGCTGTAGAGGTAGCGAAGACGGTCATCGAGGTGGCTGACGTGGCATGGAAAGCGATGGAATTCACCCAGCACCACCACCTCCACGAAAATCACCAGCATGAACCGGGCAACGACACAAAAAATAAACCAGTGGATGAAAAACTGGAGTCTTTAAGATCGGAGAATAAGCGTTTGAGGAATTTGCTTGAGCAAAATTTGAAACTACTCCAAAATCTAGCTGAATCGCCTTGCTTATTACACGAGTGCCCTACTCACGTATGTAGTTTCCCTTCTATGCGAGAATCTGGTGCCATTTATCTGGCATCCATTGCAAGCATTATTTATAAAAAAAAATTCTTTTTTTTTCTTAAATTTAATAACTTTATCATGGAATCTGTGCTAAATTTTATGGGTCTTTGTTGTTTTTCGAAAACTTGCAGCTGTACAGCCATCTAGTAGCTACTGTGGATTCTGAGAATTTCTTGACTAAACTTAAATCCCTCCAGCAGGCTTCAGTTAACGAAACTGGCATTCAGTTCCCTTTTAAAGAGGCCACAGGTTTGTTAATTTCTTACATGGTTGTCGATTTTCGCTTTATAGTATGGTAGTTTCTTTGGTGTTCATTTGGGTTTGATTTTTTTATTAGGGGATGATATGCAATTAGTTGAGGTTCTAATCAGTGTTGATAACAAAGAACCTAGTCGGTGGGTTTGGGTAACAGAAGACATGGTTCCTAGCAATACTGAAGAGCGGAGTGGTATTGATGATGAGAACTATGTGGTTGTTACTGAGGAGAATGTGGTGGACGGGGTTGCTTACTTCATGGCTAAATGCCTTGTAGCAAACCCGAAGGCACAGGTGATTTTTAACTGTGTTTGTTAAGATGGATTGATAATGGTTGATGCTTGATATAATTTATGTAACATGATTTCCTATGTTGTAACTGCAGAAATTGACGCCAGAGGAGCTGCAGAAAAGTAAGTTGTAATGGAACTTGAATGTTTTTGTGCTTCTGATTTTTAAGCCAAAACCCTGATTTTGTGCGTATAGCTATTTTGAGACAGCTACTAATCCAGTGTTGCGAAAACTTGACTTTTACTTTGATTTCTCAACAATTCATTCTTTTCCTCGCCTATTGAATAGCTATTTGTGCAAGGACTTCAGTAGAGCCACCTACTTTCTTAATTTATGCTTCAATGAAGTATACTAGTGCTGTGAATCTATGTTGTTACGTGTTTTGTTCTTTGTTATGGTGAAATTCAAATGTGTTTGAAATAGCAAACCATGTTCTGAATCTGATGACTAGCATATCAAATTTTCTTGGATATGTTCCCTTTTCTGCGTAATATATAGTGAAGGAATGTGAGTTTCTTATGAATGAAGTGTTACTCAATTTCACGAGGTTGGCAACTTGCAGTTCTGGCAAAAGCTTTGGGTGGTGTGAGCAAATTGGAAAAGGTGTTTGATATCTGGCATGCTGGGACCATGTTTTATACCCTGGGAACCTGGGGGCTTGCTTTGGCAGGGTGAGTATTTCACAATCTAGTAGTATCTTAGTTTGCAATTCTAGGAATACAGATTCCAGGTTGAAGAGAAAAATGTGCTACGTTGTTTGATAGAAGTAGGTCTCAACTTCATTTTTACTTCTAAATAATGATTTTTCAATCTTTTTTTCTTGCTATCATTTCTGGGTTAAGCAAAATATATTCCTTATTCGATTGGTTGAGAAAAATTAGTTTGGGAATTGAAGTGGATGAACCTTTTTTATACCTCAGACTGACTGGGGTCTGCATTATAGATGCTAATCCACCTAAATACATGCTGTTTTAACCTAATTAGGAAGAGATTAAAATACTAAGATCTACCAGAAGCTTTGTGGATGGCCTCCCAAATCACATTTGTTTAGAATTAGCAGGGGATTCGAGCTGCTTCTTGTCAAATTTTGTTTTGCTTCTGACACATGTTCTGGATGCAGGTTGTATCGTAGTCGATCTGTATTGAGGCTTGCTGCAAAGGGCATTCACGCCACCAGCAAAGTTGTTCTAAAGGCTCTCTAAAGATGGCCGTTCCAATCTGAATGAACAAAGTGAATTGTAATTGATGTGGATTTTTTGGGACCTTCGAGTGTCTCAGCTGTGTGCAAATTGAAAAACACCATGATTCTTTACTTTTTATCTTCCTTGCTTCTATAACTGTAAATATTTGTAAATAACATTGGCTTTCTGTTCAGTTACAGTGATTGAAGGATCAATTTCTTTTCCTTGCACATACGAGTTCCAATTGTGTGTGTGTAGGCAATTTGCGGGAAAATAGAACTTTAATTTAGTAGGGGAATAGGATTGTATTGCGGTTTTCATGTGATTTAACTTCGCAGAATTTGCTAGTTGAATTGAATTCATTCAAAAGACTTAGGTTTTGTGATGAGTGGTTTATTCTTTTAACTTTTTATATGGAATTGATGGTTCTAACTATGATATTGTATAAAATTTAATAGTTGAGTTTATATTTTATTTATAATTTTTTAATTTGTAATGAGTGGTTTATTCTTAATTTTACACGCATGTATAAACCATTCTTTCATTTTTTATTTATTTCATGGAAGATTGTTGGTATAAAACCCCGCTAAATTTTTTATTTATTGAGATGGTTTTGGTGGTTGTAATAAAATCTTGGCCAAAATCTTATATGGCGAGAGTAGATTATGTGAGGGGTGAAATTGAATAGGATTAAAAGTTGGAAAAATTTAAGTTAAATGAAGAAAAAAAGGTAAGTGGGGGTTTCTAGAGAGAGAAGTTAGAGACAAGCTAGAGAAAAAACGAAAAGGAGCGTTTTAACATGTAATTATGCTAGCATTAACATGTAATTTTAGAAAGGAATATAATTGTAAATTTTATTTCATTCTTTTTGTTATGCGGTATTTTATTTGAATTGTTAAATTCATGAAATGAAAGAATTAGGATGGATTTAATTTAGTCATTAACATGTTGAATTTAATCTAGTTACATGTATTTTATTTGAGATAATATTAAATTTCTATTATGTCATTTTAATTATTTGGACTAGAAATGAGTTCTATATATGGCTGCGTTTTAAAAAAAATTAACTAAATTTTCACATGTATAATTATGGAAAATTCCATAATCTTATAGTTAGTTCTAACAAACTTGGGATATTTGGAAATGGAGTTAAGATCTAGATAGTGTTTGGTATTATAATAACGATTATTTTTTAAAGTAATTTTTACTCGAAAATATATTAAAATAATATTTTATTATTTTTTTAAATTTATTTTTAATATTAACATGTCAAAACGATTAAAAAATATAAAAATGAATTAATTTAAAAAAAAACTTAGAATTTTTTAAAACACACAGTAAACCACGGAAATAAACACATCATTAATAGGTGATGCCATTTCTCAACCAACGTCAATTTAACCAAAAAGAAGAAGAAGAAGTAGACAATATTTTAAATCAATGTATTCTCATTTAACTAGATGGAAACTGAACTGTTTACTCACATATATATATATATATAGTCTAGAATCCAAAATATGCATCAGCTGAAATCCGAAAATTATAGAGGTAGTAGCGAGCAAAACTGGACCTGTGTATGATGCTCAGACTACAGCATGTTAACCGTCTCTTTTTTTGGTGGAATAGGTCTCCTCTATTCTCTAGGCCCCCTTTTTGTACGGTTGGAATTATTTATTTTTATATGATTGAAAAATATTTAGGTGTTTTTAATATTTTTTTAGTAAAAAAAATTAAATTATGTCAGAATTAATTTGATATAATTTATTTGACTTGATAAGGTCAAAAATAATTTGGATTACCAATAAAAAGATAGCTTGATTTAATATAAATATTCAAGATGTTATTTTTTATATATAAATATCAAGACAAAAATATATTGGATTAATTTGAATTAACCTGTCAATCTGCATATAAGTTAATAACATCATAATAACACATAGAAAGTAAATCAAAATAGATTGTAAATTTTAATTTTCAATAACTTCAATGTTGAATGATGAAATAAAAAAAAAATATCATGGGTCAACCTGTCAAACCCGCAACTTGATTATGAGACTGAGATAACCTTATAGAAAACAAATTAAAACAAATAATGAAGTTTAATTCTCAATCATCCATGTACTGAAAGGTGAAATTAAAAAAATATTCAATTAAAAAAAAGATATAAAAAACAATTTGAGTTAATCTGGGTTAACCAGCCAAACTCGTAACTCAATTCATGGAACGAGAATAACCTCATAGAAAAAAACCGAAATAAATCACAAAGCCTAATTTTCAATAAACTCAATATTGAAGGATGAATTTAAGAAAAAAAAAATTAGTAAGAAAAAGAAAAAATTTGATTCAAGTCGTCAAATCAATGGTCCAGATCATGAGACTAGGATAACCGTGAATTGAAAAAAATTATGAAATTTAATCCCTAGTAAATATAATATTGAAGGATATAATTGAAAAAAATATATAAATTAAAAAAATACAATTATGGTGAATAATATTTTTGTTAATAGAGGTACATTAAAATCCCTTTTTCTTTTAGTTTTTCTACTAACTAGTTTACAAGCCCGGGCTACCCTGTTCCATCAAATTTTTTTTAATTGGTTTCAATGATTTTTCTTAGTATTGACGGTGGTAAATCAATATATTCAACAATATTTTGATGCATGAAACAAAGTTGACAATGTCTTCTCTGGAAGTCATTCTGGATTTTTAACTGGTTTCCCTGCCAGCTAGATTTTTAAGTTCTGAAGAGTTTTCAGCAATGTTTTATAATAGATTTATTTATGAATAATGCTAATCATCAATAAAATATAATAATTTTTTTAAAAAAAATACACAAATTATTAGACCATTATCTTAAAATAGAATCAATCAGCTTTATAGATCCTGCTAATCCAAAAACTCATGTGCACTTAAAGTTTTTTTTTTTTATCATATTTTCTTAATGTTTAACATTATTTTAAATTTATCTATATACTATATGTTTTTTATGAAAAATAAACGTGAACTTTTAGGAGGCTAAAAATACTAAACTTGCTAACCATAAATTTTACAGCAACCAAGCTTGAGAACTCTAAATAAATTTTAAGGGTTTCATTAACAAGATCGAACAGAACTGTGATGTAAAGTGAATAACGAGGGAAATACCATAGAGCTCTGGATAATTTAAGCAAAGAATGAGTCGCAAAAGAACTGCCCATGCCTCGACTTGCAGTACATAATACAGCGAATGAGTAGAAGAAAAATACCAGCCAGGCACAGAGACAGCCCACATTTTCCCGCATCCATAAATCAGTTCATGTGGTAGAAATAAAAATTAACAAGGTTACATACAACATAGAATTGCGATCCTAGACAGGCGAACCACACCAACCGAAGCCATCTAGATAGGCAGTTCATGGCAAAACTACAATGGAATGGAGGTCATGGCAAACAAGAGTAGCACAGCTGCGATCATGAGAGTGGCTGATGGATTGACTGAGAAAGAAAGAGAAATACTTCCAACTGGGCCACTTGCTGGAGGTAATCCAGGAAGCGATCCAGTTGCTGGCACAACTTCGGTCTTGGGTGTGGGTGTTGGTGTACTAGAACCATCTGACTGAGGTGCAGGTGCTGGAGCAAAAGTTGAATCCCTGATCACTGTGGTGGGTGGTACTACCAGGGGAGGAAATTGTTGTGATCCTACAATATTTTTTAGCATAAAGCCAAACCAGGTTAAGAGTACCAAAAATGAATAGCAGAATAAAACTTAGTGGATTGATTCAGTTGACAACACAACACAATACAATAGCAAATTTGTTGAATTCCGACTTTTTACATTTCAAGTTTCAAAGTTGTGCTCATCATGTTGATGGATTAGCGCATCTGGCCAGTAAGCGGAACTGTGCTAAGAGAATTCATCTAGAATTGCTAAGATGTTTTTCCAGGCAAAAAACTAATGATACCTGTATGAAGATCTACTTTTTGACTCGTTAAGATGTATGCTCAATATCAAATCATCAAACACACAGCAATCCCATTTGGATGAAAGGAAAAATAGAGCAGCCAGTTACTTAACACCCAACCAGTCACTTAAAAGAAAAATAACATTTTACCAAAAATATTGAACTTTCCATATCCCAAAAGAATCTCATGCCCCCAAGAGTGAACAATTTCAATTTCCCATAAATGAATATCATTTATCAAACTTTTACCTGGACATCGAGGTTGGAGATATGTTGACAGCCTGCATGGAGATAAAATAGACAACCAAGGGTTCAGCCATCAGGAAGCAATGACACTACGCAAGGAATATGCTTAAGAAACTACTAAAGAATTAGCACGAGTAAGAAGAGTAGCATACGTGGTCATAATAGTGCCATTGACATATCCACCATAGCTGCAAGAAGTTACATTACACCCAGCACTACTCTGCTGCACCGTAACATTCCCAAGCATGAGATTGCTATTCCTACATTGCATGCTCGAACAAGAAACTGCCAAGGAAGCAGGCATGCAGTACAAACTACACCGACACCCACCACAAAGCAAATTAGCACCATACCGTATAAGGTGAAAAGGCCAGTTGCAGTTCAAGAATATCAACAGTAAAGTCAATGAAACGGAAGGCAGTAAGCAAAGTGTTCAATTACTTGAGGTTTCCAGGTCCACAACTGCATTGGACACAGTGACTTGCAGAGATAGCGTAGCTCCCATTTGGCACAATCAAACCAAAATCAGAAGCATATCTTGGAAACTTGGAAGCACAAGCTGCAATGCAAGAAATAAAGTAACACTCCTTATCCATGTCATTGACATGAACAATACTATCACTTATAAAAGAAACTATTATTGAAAACAAATGCAGCTGTGAATTTGGACACAAATTGAAGAGACAAAAAAAAAGCAGTGTCATTATGACATCGCGCATTTTCTTTTACCACAGTAACCAAATGGATTCAAAATATGCTGATGTAACTACATTTTAGAAAATTGAATGAAATCCAACAGAAATATCTACAAGATCACTAGATTAGCTAACACATACAAACAAAATAATCACCTCCGAATAAAACCCACAAAGGAAAGTGACAATAACACATAACTCTATTTACTACGCCCCGGTATATGTTACCTGGCAATGGCACAGCAAGAATATCACCAGCCTTAATTGCAGCACTCCCCATAGCATTAACATTCATCAAATCAGTAAGTGTAGTTTCATACCGCGCAGCAATGGCAGCCAGAGTATCCACCTCCTTGACAACATAAGACAAATAAATAGCAGGCAACGAATTGTCCGTCCCATTAAAACAAGTACAAGGCAAAGGAACAACAAGGCTCTGCCCAACATCAAGCACTGAAGGATCATCAATGGAATTCGCCTCCTTTATCTGGTCCGCAGAAACCAAACCTGCATAGATTGAGTCTGCAATGGAAGATAATGTATCTGAAGGCCTTGTTTTGTAGTGGGTCGAGACGGATTTGCGGATTCCATCAACACATGAGCAAGTGATGGGGATTTTGAGGAAGAGTTGTGAAGGGAGGATGTGGTTTTCGACATCTGGGTAAGAGATGTCGATGGCGTTGGTTGTGAGGAGAGCTATGGGGTCAATTTGGAAGAGGGAGGCCACTTCCGAGACTTTGAGGTCTGTGTAGAGTGTGTAGGCAAGAAGAGCATTGCAGGAATCTGAGTTGGTGCAAGGCTCAATGGTGGATTTGGAGGTCACTAAAGCTACTGCATTGATGAAAATCAAGATAAAGGTTACGGATTTTGAGCTTGGCATCTTGGGGTTCTAGGTGTTTGCTCTGTTTTTCAAAATTTTCACCAAAAGAAGAGGATTGTAGAGCGGAAATGATGAAACGGGCAACAGCAAAGTTTTCTTTTTTAAAGAGAAAAAATCGTATGGTTTATGAAAAAAAGGTTCAGGTGACAAGTTTTTCAGGGTTTTGGGGTTAGAGGTGAAGGGGAGTCTCGAATCACAAAAGGAAGAAGTTTTCTAGCTCTGGATTGGTACCGGAAGAGAATGTGATTTGGTTTGAGGTGACTGGATTGCTCTGCTTACGCTGCTACTCTCTAAAATCTAAGCCCAAAAGGAATTTATGTACATTGAGAGTTGGAGTTAGGATTTGATGCAAAAGACTGAATTTTGGCTCCGTACTGGGAGAATTAGTCGTTGGTTGCAGGGTTTTAGGGTTTGTGTTTCTACTCTACTTTTCTCCGATATCCAAGAACAGAAAATATGCGTGAGAGAGAGAGAGTAGAAAAGGAGTGTTTTCTTTTTGAAACAGCAGAGAGAGAACAAAGAGAGGAAGGCATGTGTGTTGGATAGAGGAGCATACAGAAGCAAGATTTCTCGATCCTCGAGTCGCATACGAAGCTCTCATTGGACTAATTTGTCCTTCTCATGACGCTCCATTTCATAATTATAAGACCTTTGTCTGATTCGAATTGTGGTTTGATCAGGTAAGGTGAACTTATATATTAGAAAATCAATCTATTTTTTTATTAAAATAATATTATTTTTATTTTAAAAAAATTCGAGTTAGATCAAGTTTTTATAGGTTATAAATTAACTTACGATGTCTAGATTTTATAAGTATGTTCCATTCTTCTTTGATTATTCTTTTTTTACTGGGTCTGATTGAGAAGGGTTTTTTCATTTTGATAAAAAAAATTATCAATGTTCTTGTATGATTTAAAATTATTCCCACGTCAAATATTTATTTAATTAATATTTGTTATCAGTTTTTCCCATTTTCCCAATTTCACTCGATTAATAATTTTAATTAGATTTTTTTATATCAAATTATCTATTTGTTTTTAATCCATGTCGTTATTATGGGGAGATAACTGTTGAATGGAAAACTAATTAACTCAAACAGATGGGTAATTTTTTTTCTTTTGTAGCCTGTACTTTTAGCTCCTTTTGGACTGGAGTTGAATGGGGGCTAATCGGTAATTCTGCAGTTTGCTTTTTAGATTTGGAGGCATCCGAGTGAACCCCACTTAAAAAACTATAATTCGGTTTCTTTTCAGACATGTAGGTAAGGAATTTCTGTTAATTTTCTTGCTGGTTTGTACAAGGTATTTTCTTTATGGTTCGCACGCGACCCACCTGCGCGTGTGATTATTATTTCTGGTTGGTTTGGTAAGTAGAAAGGGGGTCAAGGCCCGTTGAACCAACCCGCAGTTTAACGCCATCTATCAAACCAATTCTCAAGTCCTCAGCGATGGATTTAATTAAAGCCCGTTTAGTATTCCATTCTAGATGAAAGTTAGCAAAATTTGAATTTTTAAAAAATTATTATTATTATTATTTTATTTTGATAGCTGATATAAAAAAAATTAAAAAAATAAAAAATATAATATTTTAATATATTTTCGAGTAAAAATATTTTAAAAAATAATTGTTAAACATTTCACTTATTTGCATTTACCAAGTATTATTAGCTACATTTCTAAAATAAAATAAAAAATATTAGCTAAGTTTGGTTCACGATCTAGAGAGTGAAGGGACCTTCGAACTATAATACTATGTAAACAAAGAATATTGAGAAATAGAAAACGTTGTTTCCGATGTTGTAATATTTGGAAACTTGGCATGCAAAATAATGAATAATTATTTAAATTAAAAATCCCAGTTATGTCAAATGCTAAGTATTGCATTTCATGTTTTTTCAAACACTGTCTTTGGACAGTCGTTAACCAAACCTTTTTGTATACATAAACATCCTTGGTTTTTTCTAAGAATTATTTTTAAGTTTATCTCTTAGATTTAGTCAAAAAAGAAAATCATCCATATCAGGCTCGAGGATTTTGTGAGATTTTTTTTTTTTAGCTAAGTTTGTTCCACTTAAAATATACTTTAATAAAATATTTTTCCTCATTGGTTTACTTAGGAAGACTTGACACTTATAAAATATTTTGCAATAAAAAAAATATAAGATGGAAATATGAAAAAACAACTTAGGATTCCCAAAAGATGAAAATGTTTTATAATATTAATCTTATTAATCAATATTGTGATAATGATTATTTTTTAAAATATTTTTTTGTCTATAAATATATTAAAAATATATTTTTAAAATTAACCCATCAAAACAATCAAAATATATATAAAAAAAACATAAAAAATCATTTTTTTCCAAACAACATTTGGAACTCATTTCTAAACACTACCTTAATGGATTATATACTATACTATTAATGACATTTTTTTTTTCAACATTTTTTTTTAACAAGTATACCGAAAATTAATTCCCAAGTGATTTTCATCCAGATAACTAGAAAATAAAAAAATAAAATATATATTTTATTAAATCTTTCTTATGCAAACTATTTTTTTCAAAACAAGTTATTTTATATAAAACAAACGACCTCATGGTGATTTTAATATATTCTCTCCGGTGGTAGTTGGACGAGCCCAAATGCCCAGAGCAGAAGAGAAACTAAAGATTTACATAAAAGAGTCCCAGCCTATACTACCAAGCCCAGGTCGCTTGAAGGATCCCACAACCCCAGGAGATGTACACGTGTATGTTTAACTGTGATTGTGATTTAAAAAAAAAGATTTAGAAATAATATTTAACTGTGGTTTAAAAAAGTACGTATTTAATTAAAAATCCTGCGAGATTAATTTCTTAATGTAAAATTAAATAAAATTTATTTTATTTTAATTTTTATAAAATTAATATTTAAAATACAATTATAATAATGCACAATATAAAATATAAAAACTATTGGTACAAAGCAAAGCTATTAGAGTTAAAAATTTACCAGTGATAATTAGGATTTCGCTGGCCATAAAAATCTTTTTCCCCACGCAACGAAGGAATATAGGAACGCCTCTCTCTTGGATTGTGGTTTAGTGGACAGTTGGGCCCCACGAACACGAGAAAGTTCCTCTCCAAACACGCACGCGCACACACGCTCCAAACAATTTCCAAGTTCCTCCTGCTGCCATACACAGTATGTATACAAGTACCTAAAATCTCACGCCAAATACGATCGACAAATACTACTCGTATCCAAGGTCACTAATGGACTGACGTAAACACACCCTGAGTTAAATGGACATGGGTTCAGCGGGGTACATGTAAAAGAAAAATGAAATTTTTAGAATTGTTCGTTTAGTTTCTGAATTTTTTGAAAAAATTATTTTAATATCTAAATTTCATTCTCTTTAAAAATTATTCTTTATTGTAAAAAGTTTTGATTTTCACATATTTATTAATTATAATCTAATCTCTTATTAAAAATATTTTTCAATTATATTTCTTATTTTAAATTATAAAAATGAATAAAATTAATTAAATAATCTAAATGTGTTTGAGGAGAAGGGAAGTTTTAAACGAGTTTAAGTGGATATCTATTTAAAAATAAATAAATAAATAATAGATAAAATAAGATTTATGTCTCTTGTGAAAGTAACTGTTTGGTATTGTAATTTTACTTGTATTTAAGAGTATTTTAAAAGAATATTTTTTTTAAAAAAATATTAAATTGATATTTTTTAAGTATTTTTTAATGATTTTAATGTATTTATATAAAAAATAATAATTTCATATATATATATATATTTTTTTTTTTTTTAAATGAAAAAAACTTTTATAAATCACCTTCCATCACAATAACAAATACCATGTGAATTCATACCCACCTATTGGCCACAGGTTTATTTGATTTAAGAACGGCTATTTTCATATAATTTTAGGCGGGAGAGTTTAAATTCCTGAACCTGGAAAAGAAAAGAGAAAGAAAAAACTAATGTAACAGTCTCCAATTGCAGATGGAATCGCTAAATAAGGCAGTAAACAAAGACTCCATACTGGTGGCATACTTGCGCGGCGGCGTCGGATCTCTAATGAAATCACCAGGTGGCGACAGATTCTCTCGCAATTACCAGCGCAGAAGCAGCGGGAGTTCCAGATCGCCGTTATCGCCGCTTGAGAATATGAAGACACCGATGGTGGAGGAAGACGAAGTTTTACTGATGGATGGAGTTCTGGTTTCGCCGCTAGTCGGAAGTGGATCATCATCCAATTCTTCCTCTTCTTCTTCGGGAAAGAGCGTGTATAAGAAGGAACTTCGCAGAGCTTGGGAGGATCTTGGACACTGCAGCTATGCCTCCAACCGTCAGGTCTCTTTCTCACGCACTCGCTTTATCAGTTTAGGAAGAACCGCTTGATTTTCAGCGATGGAAGTTCGGAATGAAATAGTCAAGTTTATATAAAACTCATCTAGCTTCTTATAGCATTCTAAATCTGGCTCATGGAAACTTGTACCTGAAAATACACCTCTTCTTTTGGTAAGGAGACGAATTTGTTCATGAACAACGGTACGAAAACAAGAGAAACTAGAGGTTTAAATTATTTTCGGTTGGATCCTGAGAGAGTTTTGCGGAAAAGCTGCTGATTCTAGGCAACTAGGAGATGATTTTTCTTGAGCTTGCATTGTTTCAAGCCCCTGATGGTACTGGTTCTGTTGGAATTCCATTTTGGACTATGTATGCCTCTAGACTTATTTTCATTGCGCCACCACTACAGAAGTTCATTTTATTTTCATGCACTACAGAAGAGCTTTTTTATATGATGATTTTCAACTGAGTGAGGTGCATGCAAGCACTCATGATTTGTTTAACACAGTGGCTCTTCATTTATGTTTGCCTTAACTTTACAATTATTCAACCCTAGTTGGCTAGATTAGTAGAGATTTTACGACTCAAACTGACAAAGAGAGAAACAAACAATTTGGTGTTGAATGAATCAGTTACATTGACCTTGTGCCTATAAACATGTGTTTTAAGCCACTGTGGTCACTTGTGTCCCCCTCTTAATCGTTTCTCAAACATTCGATAATTCTTCTGATGTATTGCATTTTCTTATATCAAACTTTTTTTTTTTTGACTTCTATGTCCAGTCGGAGTGAAAATTCTATATAGCAGTTCAGTCAGTGTTATGTTTTCTTTTGTACAATGAGCTTGTTAATTATCTAAAAATATGCGGCCTTTGTGTTTGTTCATTCATCTTCTATGTAAATCTCCAGTATATGCATGCCATCAACAGAAGAGATTCCTCTTCTTTATGCTACTTGGATGAAACTAATGCATGACTCCTAATGTTTATACTCACTTGCAAATGATACCATTTCTGCAGATCATTCTCTGCCATGATAACTTTAAAGAATCAAATTTATTATGTGTGGGTTCCAAAATGTTTAGGTCTTGAGTTGCCAGCTGCTGCTCAGTACCCTTTCAATTGCTAGCTGCTGCTTAGGGAGTCTTAAAATGCCTTCACCTTAAACTGGAATTGCCCGGCTATGACCGGAAAGATTTTTTATTCGGTTTGCCTGCGAACCCTGCCCATGGTTGGCTGGTCATGACATACCAGTGACTATTTTTTGGCCAAGCACTATTAGTCATACTGGAACCCTACACTAGCACTCCCGCGAGATTCTAGATTATTGCTGCTCTCTGTTTTAAATCTAATATGTTGATTGTGTACAATTGTCATTCGCTGTGATGCAAGCACTGCTCTTCTAGTTCTCTGGTCAATTGATAAGAATATTTGTTAAATGCAGTTCGCACATGGAAAAGATGAGTTTCATCCATCTGGTTTCTCCATCAAGAACAAAGAATTGGTAATTATAATGCCTTGAATTTCAGTTATAGATTACCTTCGTACTGAATTTGGAAGGAATCAACGGCTAATACAGCCACTGTGCTTGTTTATTTGGTATTGCACAGGTACAAACTTGCAAGTGACATGCTACTAGTCCTAGATCAAGCCCTTGTGTCCCAAAGTGCCGCATTCTTCCTCCTGCTATGACAAATGCAGCAGTTGCAGCAAAACAAACAGCCTTCTCTACCATACCAGAATATACCAGCATCGGCCCCACCATCATCACATCTGAAAAATCCAGCAAGAATAGTACCACCCCAATCTCCACACCTGATGAATTTGGCAGAACCTATATCTCTATCAGGCCAGACCATAGCAACAAAATCCCAACTGCGAGCATTAAATCTGAAGACTCTAGAATGGATATCAATACCACCGTCTGCTCTGACTACTGGTCACCACAGGATGATGGCATTGATATTGCTTTGCCACATCAGACTAACAAACGCATATCAAGGGAAGAAGTAAATGCCTGTGGTCCAGCTACAAAGAAGAGGTTGCCTGTGTTCAGTGAATTTTGCCCTGGATAGTAGATCTCATTTGCAGAATTGCAGTACAAACGGCTTCCCTTTTCTCATGACACGTCTACGTGTAGACAAAGAAAATTGCTATCCATACTCTGCAGGTAGTCCAGGATACACTTCTATCTTTTGTGGTTTGGCTCTAATTCTTTACTCTTTACTTGATCATGGCTGGTTATTTGGATTAGATTGATACCATCAACTTGCATTGATATTATATTAACTACGTAGGTACAAATACAATACCGTATATATAGATTGTCTGTGCAGCTGGAATTATCATAGATGCTTTATATCACTATATGTCTGCGATGAAAAAAATTCCTGGACTTGTATTTTTTCTTGCGATTTCTCTCTTTTTGTGGTTATTTGTGTGACATCTGTGGTTAATTGGTTATTTTGAAGTGACAATCCAGCAGGTTGCAGTTTCATGTTTATAGTGGAAAATTGAGATATAAATTACAATTTATGGAGAAATATATTGGAAGATGATACCCGTGCTGCAACTGTCCTGATATTCTGACTAGAATGGCCATGGCCAGTGCTGCAGTACATCAAGAGTAATGTTGGCGGATTGATTTGAAGATAAACACAAGAGGCATTTAGAACACACTTCTCCTGGTTTATTTGTTGTGTCCATTGTCTTAATGAATGGCCCTGGGTCCATGGTCGTGGAAGAGTAGAGTTCGATTAATCTTAGAAGCAGCAATACCACCCCTGCTTGTGCACTCTTTTTCTTGTTCTGTTCATCAAGACCATTAACATAGATTTAGACGTCCATGACTCCTATTGTGAAGTATTTTCCACCGTGAATCAAAACTTCAACAATTTTTCTTACCGCAGTCAAGGTTTGTGAAGGTGGCATGGGAGGATTAATCCGGGATGAAGAGGATCCATGGCTTCATGATTTCATCGGTCGGAAAACTATTATGGAAGCTGAGCTACAAGCCATTCGTCTTGGTTTGGAATTGACTTGGTCCTTGGATCGCGATCAAGTGACAGTGACGACTGACTCTTTTGAAGCACTTATCTGATTATGGATGTTGACAGTTCTTCTCATTTTTATCATGCTCTTGTCGAGAATTTCATAGTTGCTATTAACTGCAGCTGGAGCTGCAGCCTGACGCGTATGTCAAGAGAAGGAAATCAATGCATCGACTTCCTTGCTGAATGAAAAGCAAATGATTAGCTTCCTTCTCGAGTTTGGTCTAATCTGCCTGATGGTTTAAGTTCTACCACGTTAAGTTAGGTTCCTTCTAGAGTTGCCAGGTCCTAGTGTTTTCTTTTCTTTTCTTTTTCAATCCGTTGCACCAGTTAAAAAAAAAAATCCGCGAGGAAAATTTATCTTGAACAAATAAAGTCACATTTTTCAATCGAAAGAGGTGGCTTGTCCATTATGGGCGAATAACTATGTCTTCCCTTTTCTTCTCTGAATCTAACATCGAGTGTGCGGGAAGAAAGCTTTCGGAAAAAGAGAACGGGCAAAGTTCAAGAGATAAGAAATAATAATAATAATAAATAAAATTAAAATTAATAACATAACCCAAAGAGTTTTTT
>Ga0307517_10005719_pt1 | contig 18615 bp, 8 predicted proteins | sample 23_EM_MG_FD_194515 | JGI IMG/M metagenome (GOLD analysis project Ga0307517, IMG submission 194515) | Populus trichocarpa ectomycorrhiza microbial communities from riparian zone in the Pacific Northwest, United States - 23_EM | ecosystem: Host-associated > Plants > Roots > Unclassified | place... | reverse complement strand
TATATTAAAATAATATTTTTTTTAAAAAAATTAATTTTAATATTAGCGTGTCAAAATGATCTAAAAACACTAAAAAAATATTAATTTAAAGTAAAGAAAAAAATATAAAAAATTATTTTTTTCAAAAACATTTTTAAAACACAAAAACAAACAAATGTTACTTTCTCAGTCCTTACCCGACACCCCCTCTTTATAATTAGACAAGTCTTTTTGTTTCCATCTACTAATTGATTTATTACTCTTATTTTGCTTTTTTTTCTTTGTCAAGAAAATGTAGGGAACATTAGTGATTTTCATTTGAGATCTTGAATTTCATTGCTTTATTGGCTTTAAAAAAACTTTTGGACTTGTCTGGTTTTGAACACCAAATGTCTTCCTATATTGATAAACAAAAAATCTGATACAAGATAACTTTTGATTTATGCTTTTTAATTTTAATGAATTATGAGGTTGGCTGCGCAATTCGTTACCTTTTTTTTAAAAAAAAATTATCAATGAATAAAGTTTCACCATTTATCTGTTGGAATTCTTACTTTGCAAAAAGTACTTTTAAAGAGGATTTCTCACCCCAGTACTTGGAATGGTATTACTGTTATTTCCATTCAACTGAAAAGGAAAAGGAAGAAAAAACAGAGAGTAAAAAGGGAAGAAAAGGTTGTAATACTAATACTGTAATCATATACATTAATTAACTGAAATATAATGATAATCTTATAAATAATTTAATATTTTTTATTAATATTTTTATGTAAAGATGTGAATGATTATTAACTTATAAATTTCAAAATGTTAAGCATAATTTTTGAAAAAATAATCAAACTATAAAAACATTAAATAATCACATATATGATTTTATAATACAAATCACTATCGAATCAAAGTAGGGCTCCTTTCTTAAATTATGTGGGGTAGCCTAGAGGCCATTCAAAATTTGATATCAGTTTTGGTAATATAATGGTTACTAGAGGTTTATATGGTTGTTAATTTTAGGGCTCGTGGGATTAGTTGAGGTACGCACAAATTGATCCGGACACCCACGTTAATAAATAATTGTGTTATTGTTGTATTATCCTTTGTATGTTTTTATTATGTTATCTTTTTTTTTTTTTTTAGGTTTTAATTTGACTCGAAAACACCCTGAAAATCATTGCCTGATAATTTATGTGGCAATGGCTTTTTTTCTTTTTTTTTCCTGGATGGAAAGTAGGCACAAGTTGCAATCATCAATTGCAAGTGGGTAGGCAGCCAAGTGATTATATGTATTCCTTCTTTTAAGGAAAAGTGACAGGTCAATGTGGCATGGCCACATATTGAAAATGCTCGCAAAACTGCCTTCCATAAAGCAGTTAAACGTCCATAGCCTCTTATTAATTAAATCCAATCACTTTTACTGCTAACTATTGCTTTTGCTTGGCGTACGTACATAACTTGGTGAACCGTGGTGTTCTTGGTGGATGTTGATGTTTATGAGAGGGGGGTAGAAATAGTTTTTTTAAAAATATTTTATATTAAAATAATATTTTTTTTATTTAAAAAAAATATTTTTGATATTAGTATATTAAAATAATTTAAAAACACTAAAAAAAATTAAATTTTAAGTAAAAAAATCAATTTTTTTAAATACTTTTAAAATACAAAAATAAATTATATTTATTAGACTATTGGACTCTACATCAAGCTCCACTTCGAATTTTTATACTTAAAATTATTTTGCCACTTTCATCGCCGTTGATTGGCTGCTTGAGGAGGCATTTCTTCATTAAACACCAATACATGCTGGTTTTCCAACGATAAATATTCATCAATGCTAAAGTTTGCTTTGCTTTAAAAATCTGTCCGGTTAAATTAAATTATACTCTTCCAATGGTGAGTTAAGGATGTTCTAATTTTTTATTTAATCGAGTTTAGCATGGAATGGTGAGTTAAGGACCACACGATAGGCTGGGCGGTGCTATCGATTTCCTAGCTAATTACTTTTCCCCTGAAGAGGTGCTATGTAATTAGATAATAATCATGCTGTTTAGAAAGGTGTATTTAATTATTATAATTGTTTTTGACAAAAAATAAATAAATAAAGTAATACTTAACTAATCGATTTGTTAGTTTTGGCTGATCTGTTGGCATAGGTCGTACAGTTAAATAAATTAAATCTTTATAGTTTACATTATTGTTTATGAAAATCAATTAATCGGACAAAGAATAATAACATTCGAGGCATGAAAAAGGAGACATAATTTGTCTGTAACGAATGAGAAACCTTAAAAAAGCACCAAAACCATACAAGTAGTCCCCATTGAATCTCCTTTCGTATCTTAATTAGGTCCCTAAAGTTTAAAAAATTCTTAATAACCTCTCAATCTATGTTTATTTATGAATTCTATCCAAATTGTATTTTTCTAATATAAAAAACAATGTTATCTCATAGAAAATTAATTATTTTTCCCGTAAAAAATCTGTGGAAAAATTAGATGGAAATTAAACTCTATCAAGAATTACAAATACTTATAGGACCTAATCGAGACAAAAATTCTTTAGGAACTCAATTAAGACAAAGGCCATGGCTGCTCACGAACTCACCCCCGAAACAGACCCGCCACTGCTCAAGCCATACCGCCGCCATAAAAACAAAAATGCAAATTCATCCCGAGCAAGGCCCGACACGCGAACCAGGCAACCGCGGCGCACGCCCAGTCCTTCCTTTCTTTCTACTTGGATCTGTTATTTTAAGCACCGTTAAAATGATAATAAAGGTAATTAATTCCAAATACATTAGTTGAGATCAAGTCCCTATATAGAAATGTATAGGTTCCTTTAAGTGTTGGTGCTGGGATTTAAACCTATAAAGTGAATGAATTAATGAAGTAAACCAGTCTCTTAAAGTTGATATATTAATTAATTAATGCACATTAAAGTGCTTTTCGGGACGTGCTCGATAAGTTTAATTTGATTTATTTATTTTTACAGTTTAGATAATACAAATTCGGATGTATGTACAGAGCACTAGTGGAATAAAGAAGCAATATATATATAGTTGGTGTTTAATAAATAAAATAAGACTTTACAAGTTTTTAATGTTGATAAAGGGCAGCGCAGGTCTTTATAGATATCAATAATTATTTTTTTCAATATTAAAGGTATCTTCAAATTAGCTTATATATTAACCAGGATTGAGTTCTTTTAGATAATTAATTTAAAGATACATTCGTCGTATTGTTCCAATGAATTTAATTAGCTAATATGTCGATGTGCGATTGGATTCAGTCATGATTTAATTAGCTAATACGAAACCATAATCATAAAAATGAAATTACCACTATTTCCATGCACAAAATATATATCTTGAAATTATATAGTATGTGGCTTAGTAATAAAAAATTAGAATTAAAGGGTTTATTTTTCCTGTGGTCTTAAGTTCAAGATCGTTATTAATATGATGATCACTAGAAATTTATATGGTCATTAACTTCAGGGTCTATAAAATTACACATCCATATTAATATATATATATATATATAGACACGCGCGCGACTGGATTCAGCCATGATTTGATTAGCTAATACGAAACCATAATCATGATCATCAAAAAAATACTTTCGCATGAGTCCCGGCCAATTCCTAAACCGCTTCAAAATATTTATACTATATATGTTGCAAGAAAAAGAAAAGAAAATGGCCAGGAAAATTAAGGAGAATGTTCTTGGAACAGGGAAAGTGGCTTTTAAATTTAATTTTTGTCAATGAGACTGTAAACAACAGGAAAAATTACCTGCACATCTTATATTTTACTCTATTTTATACTTTATTTTTATTGTTTTAAAAATTACAAAAAAAATCTTGAACTTTATAAATTCATAAGACTTTACATGTTAAAAAAAATCAACAAAAAATATTAAATTATTTAAAGGTTTATTATTATATTCAATTTAATAACTAAAAAACCCATATTCCTTTAAAATAATAAAATTATAACTAAAAAAAACTCTCTTTTCTCTTTGTCAAGTATTAAACCCTAGCCACCAGCTTGGATTCAGTCATATCACCCAAGAAACTCAGGTGATCAAATCATCTCACCATGCTCGGCAATATCGAACTCGGGCATCTCGTCTCCGTTCCTTGATAGACATCCGACGCTTGAATTTCGTATGGGTGACGCTCCCAGGCTCTTGGGCTTTGGATATTTTAGTACTTGTAAATGAGGTTTAAAATTGGGATCTGGATCTTTGACACCAGATGGTGTTAGTTTCTTGCTGCACTAAAGAATTCACTTTCACGGGTGTGAATAACAGCCCAGCAACTGGCGCTGCGACCTGCAACCAAATACCAGTAGCTATTTAGCCACCACAAATTCATGCTAAATTCAGTACGCTTAACACCGGGAAATACAATTAAAGGCTTTACATTTTGCTTCACTTTCACATGAGCCTCAACTTTAGCTTGAATGGCGAGTTCAACTTCTCTCTTTATTCTTGCTTAAACTCTTCTTATTGTTGGTGACCAACCTATCCAGCTCCCGCGAGTCTATATATAATATATAATGAGGGGATATTTTGTCGGTAAAATTTACTAATAGAAATATCTTGTTAGTGTTTTCGTTTATATTTATCAATTTTCTGGTAGTGATCGTCCAGTGAATTTGATGGAACAATCTCTCTAACACTACGGCTGAGGACTTGTCAACGACCCATAGTATTTTAACTGTTAGGTGCTCGCAAACAATTTTGAGCACCCAGTCTCTAGAGTTTGAGGTGATTTTAGACTAGCGAGTTCAAGCTCGGATAATCCATCTTGTTGCTGATTATGAACGACTTAATACTGAGACAATCGAATTCCGTCGATGGGTAACGGAGATGAGATCATAGGTAGGTAATGCATGTGTTCCCTCTTATTCTTCTTGTGATCCTAGTAAAGACCCGCCTCGTTTAACACTTTAATTCTAGATTAATTGTATTTGAACTTATAAATGTTTAATTATATACTAAATATTTATATTTATATTAATTTAATCTATTTTAATTATTCTCCATTTATGTTTAATAGATTTAAAAAAAAACATATTTTGAAATTATTACCGACGGACTTCACCCGTCAGTATATTTCAAAGAGTTAGAAAAGAATTACTGGCCACTGATTTTCTATTTTTGTTTAATAGATTTTTAAAAAAACTCTAAATTATAACCGACAGGGTTATCGACGGACTTAGTTCGTCGGTATTTTTCAGAGAGTTGTAAAAGAATTACTTCAAATATCACTATTATTATTCCCTCACCGACGAAATAACAAATTATTTATTTGATGGTTATATATCAAATTCATCGAAGGAAATACCAACGAACAAAAAAATTCACCTATGAAATGACATACGATTTTTATGTCGGTGATATATTATCTTTATTGATAGAAATATCAACGAAATAAATTGGATATTTTTTTTTGATGTTTTTTCTCAGTAAATTCATTATTAAAATTATTACTAATTAATGAATTCATTAACAGACTACAAATCAGCAACCAAAGTTTTTCCAACTGAGTTTTTTTTTGTTTGTGAGCTTGTTGGGAAAATTTATGCTGACAAACTATGAATATAAATAAATAAAAAATCTATCGGTAAATCTTAAAAAAAAATTGGATATCCAGTGAGGGAAAACATACAGGCATATTAAAGTTTACTTTCTCCAGAGAGGTCCGGCCAAATATAAATAATCACACAGGCATTTACGCACGTAATAACAATGCTAGCATTATTTTAAGATAGAGGCAATACAATAGTAACAAGCTTTTTGATGGAAACCATTCAGCCGTACGTACTAGCTCACCTCCATTAGTGGGGAAGGTGTTCTTTCTGCTAGACTTCTGATAGACAACAATAATAACTTTTCTAGAAAAACTACAGATATATAGGTGTAAAAGGAGGCTTTTCAAATATTAGGCGAATTATATACACATCGCTGCCAAAAGAAATCCATTATAATAAAAACCCCACAAAAGCATACCTGTATAAACATATTGTTGGCAATTGACAGCCAGCCATTGTTCTGCTCCTGTCTTGGACGTTGCTTTCACTTTCCAAAGAGAAAGCTACGTCCCATGGCAAGGGTTTCTGGACACGTCCTAAAGGCTTGCACAGGCGGTGCCAACTTTTTTCGGTAGAAATTGGATTGGATGAGACAAGCTCGGGTAGTGCAATGGCATGCTACACTTTTATGAAAATTAAAATATATTAAGGCTTTATATGCGACATATATAAGAAAAAAAAAAGCGATAAAGGCTTGAGCAAGATAATTTATTAACGCGTGCTCCATTGATGATAGTAGTAGTAGAGTTATAATATTCACACAGTCAGTGCTTACTCACGTGTATATATAGGATTAGTAAATTCACAAGCATAAAATAATACTTGCTGGCCTATATTTGGTTGAGGGGTTATCTATCACACATGAGTCCATAGAGATCGTCTTGTTAAAGTCTTTGTGGATTTTAACACTTTTTTCTTGTAAAATAAACATATTGATAAAAAAAATCATGCTTTAGATAAGACTTTAGTATATGATTTATACTAGTTAGAATGAAGATTGTGAGATTTAAACGCATGATTGTTTAATCACTGATTACTAAAAGCTTAAACTATAAGATAAGATGGTTAATTGGTATGATATCAGAATCTTAATGATCAAACAATCACGAATTCAAATTTCACCACTTTTATTCTCTCTTATAATTAAAATTAATTAATAGAGTAAAGTAGTATGAACTCGTGTAAATTTAAATATAAAGAACTTTTATTTATAGGAATATACTAGAATAATATAAATTATATCCCAAAACTCATCTAAAACTTAAACTATTAAATTAAAATGGTTATTTTACATTTTTGTGAGCCCAATTCCACTTATAGGCATGGCTACCTTTGATGGTGTGTGGGGTTTTTTTCTCAAGATTTTCACCATGTTCTAACAAAAAAAAATAAAAACTAGCCATTTACTTCTTTCGATTTAATAAAATAATTATTAAATTTGTATTTTTTAAATATTTTATTTTATTTATTTGTATTTTAAAATTGTTTTAATATGTTGATATCAAAAATAATTTTTAAAAAATAAAAATATATATTATTTTGATGTATTTTTTAGCGAAAAACACTTGGAATCTCTCAATCATTATCATATTCTCAAACACCCCCTAAATTCGAGATCTTAAAAAAATAAAATGTGATAATATTTTTTAAGAACTGAACTAAGTACCCTGAAAATGTTTTGAATACAAAAAGAAACTTGATTTATGGTAATCATTTTCGAGTCTGGTAAAATAACCTTATTATTTTTACATCAAACTCCTACGCTCAATTTTTAATTTCGCACAGGCATGCTCTAGTTTTTTTGGATGGACATGGTTAAAATTTCCCTGGTGCCTCATTCACTCTAGGTTAAATAAAATGCTTTGCAGTTACTTCTTCTTTTTTTACCACAACAATTATCAAAACAATTAAAAAAAAAAACGTGTCTCCTCGAAAAATTTGATAGACCCGCCCACTACGGACCGGGGCCTCTCACGAAAATTCCAAATTAGCTGAAGACATGTAGACCAGCTAGAGCTGGTCATGGATCGAGGACTCGAGATTGGTGATAGAGCTCAGCCCAGTCTCTTTACAAGCAGGCAAAATAATGGCCCTAAAATCCTTGGGCTTTGCTCCATCCTGATGATGATTTATCTAACAGTGTAAAGCCTCACACAATTTTCAACAAAAAAAAAATATCATCAAAATTCCTTCTCTCTTTTAAGAAATATAATATCCAGTTTCCTAACCAGAATTACACAAATACCCCCACGTATCCCGGAAGCCAGGAGCATCCGGATTTCGGAGGGACAGAATAGTACTTTCAACAACTACTTCATAAATTCCAAAATATAATGATAATCGGATTGTATAAAAAAATAAAAAAACATAAATAATAATATGCGAAACAATACTAAAACACTTGAAGGAACCCTCTCGCATTCTCCTTCCTCCTGCCACGGTGCTACCTTCCCCCTCTCTAAAACTGAATGGAAATTTGAAGATCACTGGAGCTTAATTCCTTCTCTGTGTATGTGATTGATTAATCTAATTAGGGTTTTGGATTGGTAATGTGAATGGAGAGAATGTTATCCGAGAATGACGAGCAGAGTATGGTGTCTTCCTTCCTCGAGATCGCCGTTGGCCAAACTGCCGAGACTGCCCGTCAGTTCTTGCAGGTTTTCCATCAATTCCATCTCCCCCTTACGTTTTTAGCTGTAGACTGAATCTGTGTTTTTTTTTTTTTTTTATATTTAGCTTAACAAGCGCTGCGTTCTGGTTAAGGTTAAACATACATGCATATATATACATACATGCATATATATATATATATACATATATACATACATGCATATATATATATATATACATTAAGAATGGAGTGGTTTTTGCTGCCATTCATCTTCGGAATAGCAAAAGCATGTTTTTTGATGCTCAAACTTTGTAACTTTGATGATTTAGAGCTTGTGCTGACCTACTTTAACAAGTTGTTCGACTGGTTTTAGTTGTCAAGTTGTTGGATTGGGGGATTTTATAACTAAATCATTTTAAATCACGCCATGGTCTAAATATTAGTGCTGTTATGCAATCTTGGATGTGCAAGTGTTGTTCTTATATTAAATTTGATTGTTGGTGGAATATTGGGTTTGGAACAGGCCACAAGCTGGAAGCTTGAAGATGCTATTCAGTTGTTCTATGTAGGCAATGAAGGTGGGGCTGTTGCATCTGCGTCGCATCCTCCGCCAACAGAAACCTGGCCAGAAGTACTTGAAAGGCATGTCAGGGGCATGATTTATTTTCTGATGTGTTTAGGAATCTAGTTGTTTGATTTTGAACTTCTTGGTTTCGTTTCTTTCATTTCTTTTTACTTTAATATTGGTTTGGTGGTGACAAATGAATTCAGTGGATTGAAGGACTTGGAAAATGAAAAGGTTGGACATAGTGATGGAGAGGAAGTACGTGCTCCTTTACCTGTTGTGAGGGATACCCTTTATGATGATGCAATGTTATATGGGTATGTTATCTATGTATGTCCACATATTGTGTTTCTCTAAGCTTCTTTAGCTGCACATCCTTAGTAATTTGGAGCACATGTTATTTAAATGCCAATAAACATGCTCACTGCCCCCTTGTCTTTCAGTTTCTGTTTATTTCATCTGGAATTAATTATTTTTTTCCTGTAATGGCTACTTCCTTGTTTTCACAAAATCTAGAGCATCAAGGACAGGATACCCACCACATGAAGCCAGTTCATTGATTGCATTCCGCAACTTTGACGAGGAAATGAAACATCCTGGTGTGTGGGAATCAGACCAAGGTTCTACATCCACGACAGATAACAGTCGAGACAATCTTGCTTCTCTATATCGTCCTCCTTTTCATCTGATGTTCCATGGATCATTTGAAAAGGTGAAGGGATTTTCTTTGAGTCTTTTGCTTCACGATTTAAGTGAAATTATTTATCATTTAGTTTTAATGGCTCTAGTTAATTGTGCTGGCTACATGGTGCTGTTTGTGCTGAAGTATCAGGGATTTCGTATGATTTTGTTGCAACACATGCTGCAGCCAAGTGCATTTTTTCTGTACTTTGCAATCAAGGGACTAAGAAATTAGATTATAAGTCGATTTTACATTTTCTTTAGTTTTGGACTTAGAAGTTCTTTTATTTTTCCTTTTAGGAGTTAGATTTTTGTTTCTTGATTAGAATTTATTTTGAGTTTAAATAAAATCATCATAATAGTCTGATAGGTATCTGAAACCCTACTGATCTCTTTATAAGTCTTCCTGTATCTCTATAGTTTAAAATTAAGAAAACTTAGATTTTATTAAGAAATACATTTAATACAAGTGGAAGCTTCACTTCACTGTGATTGGAACAACTCTGACCTTATGCACCAAAGCGCAAAGTTTAAGGTATATCACACTAGAACTTTATGCTCACAATTGGTCATCTTTTTAAGCTGTAACCTTATCCTTATAAAATTCCTGTGCTTTAACCATAGTTGAAATTTTGAATGAGATTGAGAAACAGCGTATTAAATTTGGCTAATTCTACTATTAAGAACTTTTGATGGTAGCATGCATTTCTTCTCGTGTGCTGTGGTTCTGTGAATCAAGATGATATGCTAGGAAAGCTTGATTTGGAACCTACATGGCTACACCTGTGTTTGAAAATATGTAACAGGATAATGATTCTTATTTAAGCGTCTTTTACAAAATGAAAAGGAAGATCTCCTAATCAAGAAAGTTCTGGCTCATATAGATTTTAATATGTTTCCCATTAGCGAGAGGAACTGTGAGTACTGGACTATAGGCCCATATAGTAAAAGAATAGCTTCTGAAAATAGTGATCAAGTATCCAAAAAAGTTCAACATGTCTTTATGATAAGGGCTGGAAGAAATCTATTCTGGGGATGAGCAGAATCTAGCATGAATAATATACGCGGATGTGTCCCATTCAAAGGAAATGTTCTTGATGGAGAGGCTAACCACTCTGGAAATGACACCATGGTCATTCATTAGGTTCTTGCATGTAACTAAAGCAAAGAGATGCTTCTTTGAAAATTTGAACCTATAACTTGTCAATAAACATCCTCAAGCAATGAACTTCCTTGACATTTTATTGAAGTTTGAGATGGAAAACAAGGGAAGTAAAGAGAGAGGATAAACAGGATTATTATCTTTTCCATCAAGAAAATAAATGCATACTTTGCAGAATATATATGATGGTTTGCCACTTATCTAGATGGTGAAAGCAATATGGTCTTGGTGGTGGGAATGTTAGCAATTTCTTTTTATAAGAACTTTCTCTGTTTTTCCCCGGATGGTCTCTTTCCATTCTTGAACTGTAGGCCAAGAGGAAGACCTGTTTGTAGTGAAGATTGGGTTGGATCAGCCATTGCTGTAGTTGGAGAATGACCAAGTATTGCTAACTGGTTTGTGCCTGTATGTCTTGTGTGATCCTCATTGGTGGCGTTAATTTGGCCTTGGATTCTTGTCTATCTGGTTCCATACCAATTTTTGATCTGCAACCTTAATACATGTGAATGTTTTATCTCGTATCATTTGTTGTTTTACTATTTGATTGGAAATTCTGTTATTTTGAGATCCAGGCAAAAGGAGCTGCTTCTGTTCAGGACAAATGGCTTCTAGTGAACTTGCAATCCACAAAGGAGTTCAGCTCACATATGGTAGCTTTTGAGTAATTCTGCAACCTGCATAAGAAATGTTCCATTATGTTTAATCTTGAATCTTGCTTTTGATGCTGTAAATATTGTCTTCTGAAGTTAAACCGGGATACATGGGCAAATGAAGCTGTTGCTCAAACGATCAGTACTAATTTTATCTTTTGGCAGGTGAGTATCATGCTTTAACGGGCTCAAGTGCCAAAAACAATTTCTTTCTCAGTGCTATGAAATTATCTCAGTGTGTATAACTGCCATGACACAATAACATTTACTAAAACCATGACTGAAATTGATTTAAAAATTCAACTATATCTTTATCATGTGCCTGTCCATGTAATTACAGAAAGACATATTATCCAACTTATTAGATTCCATTGATAGGATTTACACTGCCTTATTGATTTTGCTGACTCCCCTCCCTCCCTCCTTCTCTATGTCTGTGTGCATGTGTGTTTTGAGTGATTAGATTATTAGGAGGAAGGAAAGTGAGGGCAAGCTATTCCCTAAGAAGACCCTATTAGAAGGGAAATACTATTGATTAAATTGATCCAAGGTAACAGGAAAAGGAAAAGAAGCATGTTCTCAGGTATTAATGTGATATATGTTATTGTCAGGATATATGAATTCTTCGGAATCATTAAAATATGAAGTTGATGATTTCATAAATCAAACATAATTTTATTCCTAACATGAAATTATGTGAAGGTTAAAATTCACCACTCTGATTATTATGGCTGGTTAAGGTAGGACTGTTTAACAGATGATGATCCTTGCATTCCCTCTATCTCAAATGATATTTGATTAACGAAAGGATTCATGAAAGGAAAGACAGCAAGCGATGAACGTAGAAATAGAATTATTGAGTACTTTGCATGAAGCACTTGCTGAAATTCCACTAATGTCTCATGTACAAGCATTGCAATAGGTGTACTCTGTTTTTCATCAGTTACAGTATATATTGATGTCGAGTCACAATATTTGGAAATATGAATCATTTTCTTTTATTCTATTAATATCTAGATTGATGGTTAGCTCTCATCTTTTTTCATTATGGTTCATCGACACAGGTATATGATGATACAAGTGAGGGACAGAAAGTTTGCACTTATTACAAATTGGATTCTATTCCAGTAGTCCTCATAATAGACCCAATCACAGGACAAAAGATGCACTCATGGGTTGGAATGGTGCAGCCTGAGAGTTTGCTAGAGGTGCGTGCTTTGTGTGTTTTTATACTTTCTCTGCTCTGTCCTGTAGAAAAATTGTTGATGGAAGCATGGAACTTCGCACTTTAAAATTTAATCCAACTTTCAATTTGTTGCTTTGCTGATATAAGGAGACATATGTTCAACCTTATAGGATCTAGTACCATTTATGGATGGCGGTCCAAGGGATCATCACAAAACCCTATCTCATAAACGTCAAAGGGGTAGTTCTCTAACTCCACCAAAAAGCAAAGGTCAGTTTTGCATGCTATGTTTCTTAAATATGTGATGTTAAATTAGTTGAAATGGGATAATTGTAGATGAGTTATCTTATACATGAAAACTAATTCTTGTACCATCCATAGTGTTCCATTTCCAATATTTGATAAATCTTAGTATTTAACTGCAATGTCCTTGGTGAAATTAACTATTGTGATAATTGTTGAATGACCAATGGTAGTGTATTTGGTGATAACGAGCTGTGGTGGAAGTGATAGGATGTGAGTTATAATCTAATTTCATGGCATGTGATATAAAAAACAAAGATTTGAAATAGAGTTTATAACTAAGCTCAATGCTTCTGTAAAAAGGAACTGTTTCTCATAAAATGGTGTTTTGGGCAGCCAAAATTTGTATTTGAGAATTCAGGCTGCACAAGTGCATCTTGGTCTAGTTCTTCACATTTTGATTTTTGTTGCTAATCACCCAAATGCAGTGGATGAATATTTCTTTTTTACGTTCCGCTACAAGTTAAATATAAATGTGTGTGCTTCACTGGATTTTTCTCAAACTAATGCATTTTATGCGGTTCAATCTTAATGCTCCAATGTTTCTCAAGGCTCAAGCTGCTTCCTGACCCAATGTTTGTATTGTCACTTATTTCATATAAGCTTTAAGGACAGAAGTCATCAAACATGTCTAGGCAATTGAATGGATTTATTGGATGTAATAATTCGTAGAAATTTATGATACCTTAACATTTGTTGTAAATTCATTTCAGAACTTGAGTTTTTATTGACAAAAAAACTCATAGATTCTAGAATTTTAAGTTTGAGGAGAAATGAGTTTTCATATTTTCTTTCATTTATGTATTTATTTAATTAAGATATCATTTTTTTTGTTCTATCTTTAAATGTTATGGGGTATGTGCGAGTGCATGCATTTGTGTGTGTATTGTGTGATCCTTCATCCACGTTATGACGGTTGGTTCATTGTGTTTGTTGCTCTGCTTATAACTATACAAAATTTTCAGCTCTAGTGTCTGCTTATGAAACTAAAGAAGAAGATGAGGAAGTGCTAAGGGCATTAGCTGCTTCTATGGAGAGCATGAAAGACTCCAGTGTGATTGCTTCTAACAAAAAAGATATTGCTTCTAACGACAAAGATGATGCTAGTACTGCTAAGGGAGAAGAAAAATGTTCGACTAAGACACTAACATATCCACCTCTGCCTGAAGAACCCAGCGGCGACAAGAGCCTCCTTTGCAGGGTTGGAATTCGTCTTCCTGATGGACGCAGAGTCCAAAGAAATTTCCTAAAAACTGATCCAATACGGGTGAGAACCTTATTTTATTTGTATTTTGGCTACCCATTTTGTCTTTGTATCCGTTATCTGCTCTTATCTATATGTGTAGTTACTCGATTCCAGGTGCATAATCTACTGAATAGATACTAAATGTAGCAGTTGGTCTAGCAAAAACAACTCTTGCCTAAATCTATGGCATAGTGCAATTTTTTTTGCAATTAACTTATTCTTGATTAGACCTAAAGAACACTTCCTAATTGCCTTTATTATTTTGAATCGCAATTACCTGAACTAGACTATTTTGGTGTTACTAGCCAGCCTATCTCTATTGGTTAGACAAGTGTGTTGCGTTGAATTGGCCAGGTCTTCAATTAGACCTGAACCCAACTAAACTCATTTGACTCAATCAGGTCTTCAATTAGACCTGGAACCCAACTAAACTCCTTTGACTCAACTAGGTTTGTGTGTCCTGGCATAAATCTATCCAAACTGGATTTCATTTTAAAGGAAAATAGAATGTAGGCTCAAAACAAAGATGAAAACAAGGTCTTCCATTCTCCACCTCAATATGGTATATTATATACTAGCTATTTGACTCACGTTTCGCCGTGGGTTGTAATTTTTTTTTTTAAAAAAAAAACTTGGGTATTTAGGCTATTTCAATATGTTTTTTTATATGAAAAGTTTATGCAAGTATTTAATCAAATAAATCGATAATTATCAATGTAATAAACAAAAAAAAAATGGTTAACAATAACTAAAAAAAACTAGAAAAATTGAGAGATATTTGATTTCGTAAAATGAGATCAATAATTTAACTCTTAAGTTTCTGAGTTGGGTTTTTCCTCTTCAGCTGCTATGGTCATTCTGCTATTCTCAACTAGAAGAAGCTGGGACAAAGCTGTTTTGTTTGAAAGAGGCAATTCCAGGAGCAAAGCGTCTGGATTATGATAGTACAATGACCTTTGGGGAGTCGGGGTTGGCCAACTCTATGATCTCAGTTGCATGGGAGTGAAATCAAACTTCAACAACTTGGATTCCTGCTTTCAAGACTTTTGGTTGGGAGTTTCATGCATGTTTATTCCCTTTGACCTGTCTGGATTCTGGAAAGTTGTCGTTTTGAAGCCATCAAGTTCTATTGAACTTTATTTACTGGTACGTACTGCTATGTATGGGACAAGAATTTACAGTGTGTAATGCGACTGCTGCTCTTGTGGCTTCTGCAGAGAGATATTTAATATTTGATGGAAAGATGCAATTCAATGCACGACCCGTGAAGTTGTGACTAGGAAATAAATCACAAACATAAACCAGGGAGAGAAGACAAATTTCTGGATCTTCGTTTTATCCTGCAGCGAGAGATCTAGGAACTGGCTGATTGTGCGAAGCAAAATCACAATCCTGTTCATGTTAGTACCTATGATTGCCCAGGATAGCAACATGATTTGAGTTGCTAATATACCTATGGAGCTATCTGCTATTTTTCTTTCTGGTTTGTTCATTGTTTTTCAATTCTTGTCGAATATAGCAACTACAGAGGATGAGCTTGGAATCCTTGTTTAGCTTTATTTCTGCTTTGGATGAGAGGGGAACGCAAAATCCCAGTTTAGTGATATCTGAAAATCCTTTCACGAGCTATGGTGTTTGATTACATTCTATGTTTGATTACAAACCCGATGTGCATTGCCTATATTGGATTTTGTAATGGTGATTGCATGGAAAGATTAATGCAACGGAATTACCTTCCTAACAAGGAAATGCTAAAAATATTGCAGCAGCAAGTCTCCAAATGGATGCTCCCACTGCGGAGACTTGAGATGATCAAAACAAGGAAAAGCAAGTTTAAACGAGTTTGGTAGTGGAGAAATCTTAACTTTGGTATAAAAATATTTATTTGATCTAGTTCCTGTACGTTAAAGGTTCTTTTTACTCTTGAAAAATAATCAGTTTTAAAATACAGCGTGAAACCTGTTTTCACAAAGTAAAAACATGTGGTGAGGCTTCAAAAAATGTTTGAAGTAGATCGCTAGGCAAGCATGAAAGTTGCAAAAACATTTATTAAAGACTTCTTTTTACAAGACTTGTAGTTTGACGTGATATCCTAAAAGATTCCAAAAACTGGCCGATGAGTTTCTTAAAGCACAAAAGTTAGATTAATTATAAATGAGTTTTTCAAAGAACAAAGTTACATCAATTATATATGAAAAAAAAACAAAACAATTACATTGCATTGGATTTCATTCTCGATCCCGTTACGTAAACTTAATTAGATCATTATACTTGTTCAAGAAAATAGAAAAAAAAAAAAAAAAAAAACGATGTACATTTGTCACCTACCATGAATATTGCCTTGACAATGTGTGCAAAGAAAAACCCAAAAAAAGAGAGAAAGAAATACAAGTGTAATCAATCGCATAGTCTATGTTACTTTGCCTTAAAGCTGTCTTGCAACCATTTGGCTTGGATATCCAGTCCAGCATCCCTCATTGCATTCGTAGCGGATCTATAAAGCCTCTCGTCTATTGGTGTTCCTTCAGATTTCATGTCTCTTAAAAGCTTCACCAACTCGTCAATCCTACTAATTTTAGAGAAAACTCCAGCCATAATTCCTGCCATTGCCCCGTCAATCACACCCCCGTTAATCCTGTACTCATGGTAATACCTCACGCACATCTCGTACTCCTTGGACTTGTTATAAGCACTTATAACACTACTGTAAGTCACTTTATCTGGTGCCACTTTCCTTCTCTTCATTTCCTTCCATAGCTTCTCCACCTGCCTTAAATTCTTGGCTCTCCCATGCATGTCCAACAAAGAATTGTATATCCATACATTTGGCTCACAACCTTTTAGTTTCATCTTTGCTACAAGCCTCGTTGCATCTCTTGCCCTACCAGTTTTCCCATACATTGAGATCATGCTAGAGTATGCCACAACACATTTGTCAAACCCCTTTTCCTCCATCTCAGAAAACACCATTTCAGCTTTAGAATAAAGCCCAGCTCGGCAATAGGCATTTATTACAGAAGCATATGTCACTTGTCCTGGATCACAACCATCATATTTCAACTCCTCATAAACCTTAACAGCTGCACTGAACCCTCTCCTTTTGGAAAAGCCATTGACAATTGCACAGAAAATGCAATCAGACACCTTCAGATTAGCAGTACCCTTCATTACCTTAACAATCTCAATTGTCTTCTCCATTTGCCCTTCTTCTATATACATCAAAACAAGCCTCAAAACAATTTCAGGATCCCTTAACATTCTCTTCTCTAGAGCTTCTTTGAAAAGCTCTTCGGCGACCTCTACTTCTCGAATATTTGCAAATGAACAGATTAAGGAAGAGTAAATTGAAGAGTCCTCCAAAATTCCTTTCTTTCTCATGTCTCTAGAGTATTCAAGAGCTTGAAAAGCTTGGCCTGATCTCCCCAATGACAAACATAATATCTTGAATATTTGTCTTAAAATCATTGGTTTTGAATCCAGTTTTCTACTTTCAAACTCGTTAAACAATGCAACAACTTTCTCTGCATCACCTAATTTATAATAGGCCTTCATTATCTGACAATAACACCTAGAATCCAAAGGAATGCCTGCTAATATCATCTTTTCGTGTACAGAGATTGTGCTACCATACATATGTAGCTTATTATACCCTTTCATTGCTGAATCAAAAGCCAAAACAGCAATTTTACTATCAGATTTAAAATTTTCAAGTAAATTCTCTACAATCTTGAATCTTCTAGCTCTAATGCAACTACTAACCAGAGTTGAAAAAGTAAAACTATCTGGGAACACATTGTATTTTTTAAAGTCATCAGCCAACGACAAAACCAAACCCCATTTATCTGATTGAATCAAGTACCTTATGAGAAGCTTTAGCACTGGTCTTTGTGGCCTAAATTCTGGCTTTTCTTTTGCTTTCTTATAGTACTCGTATGCTAGTTCTTCAGACTTGGGATCTTGCAGAACCCCACATAAAAAATCATTTAACTTGTCTGGGTGATCTGGAATTGGATAGCGTTGGGTATCTTCAAGTTTCAAGTCCAGTTGGATGACAGGAAAATTCGTGGATATCGGCTCTTCTTCTAGGATAGGGGATGGACAGCTAGAAGAAGAATTCACGTGACAAACAGGAATATTGAAGCACGGGAGAGGGAAAAAGTGAAGGGTTTTGCATGTTTGAGGGAAGATAATCTTGTGGGGCTTTCTGCAAGAGTTAATGGAAGGTGCTGACCAGTCTGGAGAACTGGAAATGGCCATTGGAAATGAGGTTTTGGACTGCTGAGGGCCATGGATGATAAATTATAATTTAGATTCTCCATTCCGTTCCACCTGGTACTCGCGTTATCCTCCGGTGGATTTTTTCTCGTCCATGTCCGGATCGCGCGAGCCACTAAAGACGTGACACGTGGAAGATTTGCGGATATAAAAGATAACCTGCTCTAAGAGTAGCCACGTTGCGTAAGTCCAAATTCAAGTCTTACTTAATTTTAGACATTCCGAAGTGCTGGCATGCTGCCGCCATGCTTGGGGTTGGGTCCTCCATTTTTTGTTCCCTTTTGCCTTGTTCATAAATAAGTCAGATTGGACACTTTAAGCATTGCATTTTGTGATATTAACAAGAGCCAAGGAGGGAACCCTA
>Ga0307517_10005718_pt1 | contig 18616 bp, 18 predicted proteins | sample 23_EM_MG_FD_194515 | JGI IMG/M metagenome (GOLD analysis project Ga0307517, IMG submission 194515) | Populus trichocarpa ectomycorrhiza microbial communities from riparian zone in the Pacific Northwest, United States - 23_EM | ecosystem: Host-associated > Plants > Roots > Unclassified | place... | reverse complement strand
AAAACCAAAAAAAAACATGTTAAAAAAAAACCCAAAAAACAAAACCGAAAAAAAAAAACAAAACCAAAAAAAAAAAAAAAACTGCTGCTACAGTGAAAAACCTACGCGTTTTAGAGTTCTTATTAATAGGTTAGGTTAAAAACTAATTTTAAAATTGAGACTGAATTAATCTCTCTTTTAACTTCAATTTTTTCTTTTTTTAGAAGAAACTAAGAGTGTGTTTGGGATAGAGATATGATTTTTTTTTTCAGGGGGATTCACAAAAAAAACAAAAAAAACATGTAAAACTTGCTTTTTGATAACGGCTTTTGATATATTAAAAAAGTTATACATTAAAATAGAAAAATCATCACACTCAACCACACTACACCTTCAAATGCCCTCTTAATCACCGTCTTCTTCACGACAAACTTATCTACACTCTTAAGAAGCAAACTTGGTTGCCTTTTCTTTTTCTTCATAACTAACCATCATCTCCTTTTCTCTCAGGAAAAAAAATCTTTGTTTATTTATTAATATTAACTACTTTAGATTATAGAAAGAATCAGAAGTGGAAGTTTGGGTTGGCATATACCTTTTTTTGAATGATATTATATTGGGTTTCCCAAAACATATAAACGCAGCAAAAACGGTAAATTTAAAGCTTTTCAGGAGTCCAAAGGATCCCGTTATATAGATCTAAAATTATTTTAAGTTTTTATGTGAAGATTACATGAAGTTCAGATGTTTTTTCTTTTTTTGCTTTAAGTATTTGCTTCAAAAGTTAGGTTGTCGCAAACCACAAGTCGTACAATTGTTCGACCTCTGACAGTAATTCACACGAACTATTGGTGAGAAATCTTCTAAACCCTTTTAGGAGAAAGGGATTGCTATACCTTAGAATGCTAGTTATTTTCTATTGTGTTTTAGGTATTTCAACATTGTACTTAACTCACCTTTTTCACCATCCATGAAAAATAAGAGGCATAACTTTTTATTTATAGAAAAACCTAAAAACTCTATAAATGAAAAAATATTAATTTTTCCCTTAAATAATATATATACTCTATTTTAGGCTAATTTTAGAAATTTATTCAATCAAGTCCCTGCTTGATTTTTATGTCTAGAATTATAATTCCTTGTATAAATTACACTCTAATCCCTAATTTCTAAAATTTATTTATAATCAAGTCACACTTGATTAATCATCTCATTTTAATTTCTGACTAATGATTCTTATGTGTGTGACTCATTAGATTTTCTAATAAGTTGGTCAAATATAAATCACAATCCTAAATAAAATAGGATTAAGTAAATTAAATAAATAAATTAATTATCAATTCAATAATTAATTTATTTATATTTGAAGATCAAGTACAATGTTTAGCAACATGTCATGATCCCCCAAATATTATGAAAGTCATAAATGATTTGACTTAACTTTTTAGTGACTAGTTTCTCAATATAATTATCATTCATTTATCAACAATATTCCGATTTAGATATTATAGTATGGAGTGTGTCTACTATATCAAATCATGTTTGTTCTCAACACCATAGTTATTAATTATTTGAATAAGATTTGAAACTCTTTTCAAATCTCATTCCATTTTGTGCAGGGAATACTATTTGAGATCGGGTGAAACATTTTCCACAATTCATCTAGGGTAATGAATCCTCTCTTGATTATTTAATTACCTTCATAAAGTTCATGTTATACCCAATATCTGCCTATTTGTTACCCTTGGTTATGACAACGTATAGCAGGATCAAAATATAACACTCCATATATAAGATAACTTAGTGATCTTTAAGTATATGGATCATTTATACAACTATTACGTGAGCTTTTCCAGAACCACGGGTGATCTCTTCATTTGAAATTCTTATGCGGATTAGTTCAGTGTACATGTCATCTAACAAACACTTAAATATTAGTTCTAGATATCCTTCATACCTTAGTTTATGAAAATAATTGCTTCATTTCATAAAGGAAAACACATAATATGCATCGGTCTCAACAACTCTAATTAATGTCCAATCTTAATAGAGCATCGACTAGAAACATTTAGGAACAGTGCTTTGATGCAATATGAATATTATAATTATAACAACTTTATAATTTTCTTTGTAAGGAATTTTTGTCTCAATGACTTTATCTTTACTATAAACTCATTAATCAAATATTATATTCATTAATAAAATATTTCATGAATATTAAAGATAAATAAGTATTTATTATTAAATTAAATATATTTACATGAACAAAGTCAATGCCACGTATAACTAAACGATTGGTTACAAGGCATATTCACTAACAATCTTTCACTTGCACCAAAGTCAATCACTCATGTATCAAATATCATATCGCTCTATTTGATGATAATACTTTGACTGAGATGGTTTCTCAGTGTGAGAATCTACAAGATTCTTTTTAGTAGGTACTCGCTCTATCTTTACATCTTTCTTTATATGATTCTCTAATCAAATAGAATTGTTCAAGTACATCTTTGGATTATTAATGAGACCTTAGTTCCTTTGCTTGTGCAATGACTCCGTTATTATCATTGTACAGGGCTACTAGATCAAGAATGCTAGGAACCACACCTAGTTCAGTGATGAACTTCTTGGTCCAAACAACCTCTTTTATCTCTTCAAACATAGAGGTGTACTCAACTTTAATTGTAGAATCTACTTTGGTCTTTTATTTGGAAATCTTTCAACTTGCAACACCATTATTTAGAGTAAAATATAACTAAACTAAGTTTTCTATTTTCAATAACTTATTGAAAACTAGCATTTAAATAATCATGAACTACTATTTTATCTCCTTCATAGAACTAGAAAAACATTTTTTTTTCTTTTTAAGTATTTAAAAATATTTTTAACTATCTTTTAATGACTCTTACCTGGATTAAATTGATATCTACTCATTATGCTCAAAGCATAAGATATATCTAGTCTTGTACATATCATCACATATATTATGGATCTGATATCCATAGTCATAGTATATGGAATCATTTTCATCATATCTCTCAATTTGTGTTTTAAGGCACATATTCTTGGAGAGACATATCATATCCGAAATAGGTAAAGTATTCTCTTTTGGATTCTTTCATACTAAACCATTTTAGCATCTTGTCTATATATATGGATTGAAACAATCCAAGTAACCTTTTAGATATATCTTTATAGCTCTTTATTCCCAGTATATAGGTTGCTTCTCTCATATCTTTCATGGAGAAATTCTTGAGTTCAAGAATCATACAATTTGGTCCAAAACTTCATTTTATTCACATTTTAGTCTTTGAGTTTGATAAAGGAGAGAGAAAATTATCGATTTTCACATTCCAACAACAAAAAGACTGATCTTGGTATCAACAGATTCTATTTGACAAGGGGTCCTATTGATATCTTTTTAAACCATCATCTTGCCTGAAAAAAGATCGAAGTTAAGAGAGAATTTTTTTTCCTGATTCAATTTTGTATTTTAGACCACTTTTGGAATTTTTTTGGGTTGCTTAATTGGTTTGGGGAGGTTCTAGGGGTGTTTAGAAAAAAATGAGTTGAAAATAAATATTTTAAGCAAAAATACCACCTTTAATTTTTTAGTCACCTTTGTGATGGTTGAATTTCTGGTAGTAGACAATGCGTCCTCTATATATTTTTTTTAATAAAAAAATAGATGGATAAAACATATTTAAATGATTTAAAAAATATTAGGCTTAGAAGTTTGGCCCTGTTCTGTCAGGTCCACGTGTTGGACCTTAATTTTAGTGAGCCAGACATGTTGAGCCACCTATTCTCATTCCTTTTTTGCCTTTTTTTTTTAACTTTATTTAATTAGAAATTAAATGATTGAATATATATTATACACATAACTTTATTAATCTCTTAATTTAATTGAAAATATATTAAAGTTATTGTTTTTTGGAAATATCATTATAATTTTAGTTTGTGTTTAAATAAGATTGTGGTTGCAAAAAATAAAATTGAACCAAGTCGGGTACATAACTTGGGCATGTATTTGATGGGTAAACTTGAGTGATCTAAATCGATCTGATATGTTATTATTTTAATATTTAAAAAATAAAAATAAATATATTTTGATTTTTTTTTAAATTTACCGTTAACATTTTTTATTCGATATTCTAATTTTTATTAAATACTCATTTTTATTAAACACATATGCAAAACACATACATATTTATTTTGATCTATTATAAGCAATGTTTTTAATAAAACATTTTTTATATGTTAAATATAGTTCGTGGCATAGTATAGACCATAGTTTTTAAACCCGGCCCGGTAGCCGGTCCAAGGCCCGGGTTCCGGGTTTTGACCGGGTCACAGGGTCGGCCGGGTCAATCCTTATTTTAAAAAAATTCAAAACGGCGTCGTTTTAGTAAAAAAAACAAAAGTCAACAGATTGCAGCCGAGTTTTTGACCGGGTTTTGCCGGGTCGGCCGGGTCACACTGGGTCATGACTTTTCCTATTTTTTCATCAACTCGGCCCTATTCCAGTCCCGGATCAGCCGGATCTCAGGTCGACCTGCCAGGCGAGACCGGGTTTCAAAACTATATATACATAATGTATCTAAGAAAAAACAAAAATTATAGGGATTAGCTGCATAATAGTAAAAGCTCCAGCACAAATTGTGTTTGGAATGGTGGTATAAAATACTTTTGAAAGTATTTTTTTTAAAAATATATTAAAATATTTTTTTTAAATTTTTAATATAACATATCAAAACAATTAAAGATATTAAAAAAACTAATTTAAAACTTTTTAAAATATAAAATTTAAAAAATAAAAAAATTACAGTCGAACCTCAGTACTGCAAAACGGAAGAAATCTTGTATGGTTAACACCAGCATCAGACAGGAAGTAAAAAAATGAAAAAGAAAAGAGAAAATGGCATGCATTTTGCAGTGTTTCTTGTAGGAAAGGGCAAGTCCCGCTTTTTATATCGAAACCAAATGCCAATCCACTGCCCCTCTCTATCAAAAAAAGAAAAGAAAGAAAAAGAAAAAGAAAAAGAAAAAGAAAAAGAAAAAGATTTCTTTGCTTCTCCAGTCTTGGCTTCAGTGGTCTTTTAGGTTTAAGATTTGGATCGATTTATTAATTAATCAATGGCTCCGGCAGCGGTTGACGACGATGAGATATTGAAGGACGAGAAGAATCCACCTCCTCTCGACGAAGACGACATCGCTCTCCTCAAAACTTATGCATGTTCCATTTCGTTGTTATTTTTCTTAACAATTGACTTTTGAATATTGGTTTGATTAATTAATTAATTAATTAATGCAGGGTTTGGGTCCGTACTCGAACAGTATTAAGAAAGAAGAGAAGGAAATCAAAGAATTAGCTAAGAAGATTAATGATCTTCGGGGTAATAATCTTTAGGCTCCTTTATTTTTTTTGCTTTCAATTAAAGATTTAAATAGCTATCTTTATAGTAATTTTTTTTTGGATCTGGGTCTAGGCTGCCAGTGATTGAAAGCTTTGAGATTAATATCGTTCATGGTCACTGCTGTAGGTCTAGACTTAAAGAATCAGTTTTTGATACCTGCACACACACACACACACGCTCTCATATATACACAGAGAGAGAAGAGATTGGTTTTCTTTTAATGTAGTGCCATTAAAGCTTCTCTCCAAATTAGTTGTTGATTGAAAATGTGCTGTTGATAAGATGCTCGTTTCATTTTTCATGCGTGTTGTTTATATCATCAAACTCTTCTTGTGTGATGACCTTGCTCTTCCAAGGAATGCACCATTTAGATGCGTTTAGTATATATATTTTGATTATTGATGCTTTTGCTTGATTCATAGGCATTAAAGAATCTGACACCGGTTTAGCAGCACCCAGCCAGTGGGACCTTGTGTCTGATAAGCAGATGATGCAAGAAGAACAACCACTACAGGCATGATGATTTGGGAATTTCCCCCCTCCTTTTTCCAATAAAAAGCAAAGAAATGTCGTAGAAGTTCTGAATATTGAATAATGAATAATGAATTTAAGACTGTCTCCCCTCCCCCTCACATCAGGTTGCAAGGTGCACAAAGATTATTAGTCCAAATACCGAGGATGCAAAGTATGTCATAAATGTCAAGCAAATTGCTAAGGTGTGTTTCTTTAGAATGTTGTCTTAAACCATTTTCTTCTGCCTCCTTATTTTTTCATGCTTGTGCTGGTTATATCAACAACAGCTCAAATGACGTGCCTCATTGCTGACCTTTTGTCATAGTTGCTAATTTTTTAAATTTGATGTATGGACCTTTATGTATTGAACACTGCCAATTGTGTTAAGTGTTCTTGTCACTCAGTTGACACATGCTACTAATGTGTTTTGTGGACCATTCTAACTTTATACTTTCTTTGTAATATTAGTTTGTGGTTGGGCTTGGTGACAAAGTTTCCCCTACTGATATAGAAGAAGGCATGCGAGTGGGGTAAATTTCCCTCGTTGATCTCTTTTAAGGTTCTTTATGTTTTTACATGTTTGGCTGTGAGTACGCGCGCGCGTGTGTGTTTGATTTCATGGGATATAGATACAACAATCTCACTGCCATTGCAGTGTTGATCGCAACAAGTATCAGATTCAGATTCCATTGCCTCCAAAGATTGATCCAAGTGTTACAATGATGACTGTAGAAGAAAAGCCTGATGTTACATATAATGATGTTGGTGGATGTAAGGAGCAAATAGAAAAGATGCGAGAAGTGCGTATACTATTTATGATATTTATTTTCATCCGTTCATATACACATTATATTATTTACATTAGCTCAAATTAAATGTTTTCTTAAGGTTATTTCTTAAAATAAATTGCCTAAAATTTAGGTTGTTGAGCTTCCCATGCTTCATCCAGAGAAATTTGTAAAGCTTGGAATTGATCCTCCTAAGGGTGTTTTGTGCTATGGTCCTCCTGGAACGGGTAAAACTCTCTTGGCAAGAGCTGTAGCTAACAGAACTGATGCATGCTTCATTCGTGTTATTGGGAGTGAACTTGTCCAAAAATATGTTGGTGAGGGGGCACGCATGGTTCGGGAGCTTTTTCAGGTCAAATACAGTCTCTCAAATTTGTAATTTATCAATAGAACTTATCTGCTACTTATATTTGACTGGAGTTTGATTCACTGCAGATGGCACGGTCAAAAAAAGCTTGCATTGTCTTTTTTGATGAAGTTGATGCAATAGGTGGTGCACGTTTTGATGATGGTGTCGGTGGAGATAATGAGGTCCAACGTACCATGCTTGAAATCGTAAATCAGCTTGATGGTTTTGATGCTCGAGGAAATATCAAAGTCTTGATGGCAACAAACAGGTTAATGGGCTACTTAACTGATATATATATATATATATATATATATAATTTGTTTCTTTCTAATACCTTCGAAGTAAGAAATATCTTTTTCAAGTCCACTCATTGACTAGTATTACTTTTGCTACCTGTTTCATTCTGATCTCTGATGCATCTATATTTTGTTGTCTTGCTAGCTAGCAAGTGTACTAGTTTGTGATTTCTGTCTCGCTGGTACCTTAATTTGTTCTGTTGTTTGCAGACCTGATACACTGGACCCAGCTCTGTTACGTCCAGGAAGATTAGATCGTAAGGTTGAGTTTGGGCTGCCTGATTTGGAGAGCAGGACTCAGATTTTCAAGATCCACACACGAACTATGAATTGTGAAAGAGATATTCGTTTTGAGCTTCTTGCACGCCTTTGTCCAAATTCAACTGGTATTGATGCCTTTCTAAGCTCATTCTACGCATAATTTTCCTTTAAATTAACTTTAACTACCTGCTGTTAAAAAAAAAAGGGGGGGTGGGGGGTGGGTGGGTAATGCCTTTCAGGGCATGGCTTTAGATCTAAGTTGCAAAGATGGGGCACTCTTTTCTTTTCCAAGGGAGTGAAATCTTTGCTCTTGGTGTGTGGATCAGAATGTAGAAGCTAAAAAAATATGGTCACATAGGCTGCGGATGTAGTTCAGGGGAAGTTGTGCTATATTGAAGATGAAATTATGTTTCAACTAGTACTATGGCGTGAGTTCAAAGAATCCTTATTCTTATTTTGCAATTTTGAAGTGGCATGGATAGCAGCCTCCAACTCCAGCAACTTGTATGGTTATATTTGCTGGTCCACAACCTTTTAAAGTCTCTCTAGTCATTTTATCAGAATTTTTGATGTTGGATTGTTATACAGGAGCTGACATTAGGAGTGTCTGCACTGAGGCTGGGATGTATGCCATTAGAGCACGCAGGAAGACAGTGACTGAGAAAGACTTCCTTGATGCAGTAAACAAGGTCATCAAGGGTTACCAGAAGTTTAGTGCAACGCCAAAGTACATGGTCTACAACTGAGGGAATGCTGTGCTTTAGGGACTTCTTTCATGTTGGAATTGTGCTTATTTAATCTCAATCTATATTAGCTTTCCCCTTGTCACCCTCGCTTTCCTCCAGTTTAGCTCCATTCGGGGGAAAAGGAAACACTATATGTCATTTATTTGGTACTCTGGTACTCTTGTGTTCAAGATGATGTGGTCTTTGGTGCCCCAAATTTGGTGAAATATTGGCAAAATGTTGTTTCCTGTAACAAGTGGCTAGATATGTTCAACGAGGCAAAACGTTTTTGTAATGGCAGAGACAACAATATTCCAAGATCGATGGATAGTGGTTGTTTTAATCACCACCGCGCGCCTTATAGTCAAAGAAATGGGAAGATTCGAATTGTTCAAGGATGGGCACAGAATAAACACAATAATTTGTTTCGTGTAAGAATCTAGGGTTATGTGAATATCCACTTTAATGATTCTAATCAGAACTACATTTCTTGCAAACAAACTCAACCGGAGTAAAATTAAGATTTCAAAACTAAGCTACATGTGGCATCTGAAATCTCCATGGGGACGAATGAGGCCTGGATAAGCAGTGGCGCGGGCACCGTCCAACTCAGATCAGTATTGGCGCCATCTGGAACTCAGTAAGCACCACAAATGATCAGCACCAAGATGAAAGCCATGGTTGTTGCCGGATTTTCCTTCTTGCAAATGAATGGCTAGGGGCAGGAGGTTTCTCATGCTTTCCTAGATCGATCATGATCTCAAATCGACAAGCATTTTGAGTTGGATCAAGACTTGTAAGGGTCGATAAATTAGAAAAAGGAACACGCACCATTCCTTTGATCCATGGTCTGATAGTACATGTTAAAAGCATAAGAAACAATTGCTTCTAACATCCAGTACTGTGCCGCACGAAGATCCATATCCCAGGCTGCGTAAATGCAGGCATAGGCAATGCTGCTAGGCAAGTTGGGGTCAGAAATGCTGGCTTGATCAGGTGACATTATACACCATTGCCTTGCCAAATATTTTACACCTTGCGCAGGAACTAGAGGTTTTCCATTACCCATATCCGTTGGCAGACGTGCCATTGAAGAAGGCATACATAGTCGATCGGGAAATTGGGGTCAGCATAAAGGCTGAGGAATGGCTAGATATTGATGATAAGGGGGGCATTATTATCTCTGAGAAACTTGATAGGGATCATGAGGTCGTGAATCTGGTACACATCTGCATGCATTTAATGGTATTGTGACCTTTACTTGCCTGCCTAACCCAGCTTAATTTTATCAAGACTGCTTGTATATTTTGAAGTGCTGGAGATGTTGTATGAAGGAAAGTGCTGTTGAAGGCATGGAGGAAAGGTTCATTTCCCACAGCTATGTACCTAACAATTCCACATGTTAAACAAATGGCAATATATGTGCAATAACCAATCACTCAACATACTATTCTTTGACGGTATAGGGTAAGTTGGTTTTGTTTAGAATATTTTCCATTTCCAGAAAGAAGGATGATAAAGGCGGCGGAGAAGAAGAAGAAGAAGAAGAGGGAAAGGACCGGCCGGGTTCTTTGCAACACATTATATGATTCATTACAAGCAAATGGAAAATGCAACCATGCATGAAACAGTACATTCATGCCGATAGTATCAAGTTTTAGCCTATCTATAGTTTTGTTTCCGTAAAACAATAGTATTGCCCTTTCTCCCTCGTAGTTACCTGTCAAAATACTCTATCAGACGACACAGGATGCAACCATATGCAACAGGGTTTAAAAAGGCAAACGCACAACTTGACCATTGAAAACAGACTCCTATATAGCTATAAAAAGCTTTTCTGCTCAATGCAAATCTTAAACACAATCAAGTTTATTTCGGGAAGCTGATTCTTGAGTTTGACTCACTCTTGCAATATATTTTATTACAAAGAATCCAGTGACAATTTAGCACTGCGCCTATTATTCTTTTGGATCAAAAGTGTAGATGATGTGGAAAAAACAAAAAAATTGTCTTTTTATATGGTTTAAAAACTTTGAAGTTTCCACTTATTAGTTTCATTTCTAGAAATCCTAATTCATCTTCAAACTTTAGATAAGAGGATTAGTTATGTATAAAAAAGATAACATTATTCGAAATACATCCTACCTAACGTAAATTGTATTGCTCATTTATCTTATTATTACTAAGGTTTTGTCGTGTTTTTCTAACAATTAGTTTGTCTATTGTTTTAAGCAGTAGTTTGTCTATTGGTTAAAGCAGATCTACCCAGTAAGGAAGACCATGGTTTTATGGGTCAAACCTAGTCATTCTAAAGCCATATCATATATTTTGCATTTGTTTCTTTTAATATCGGGAATACATCCTAAGTATAAGTTTATAATCTTTGATATTAAAAATAAACAAATTGATTTTTTAGTGATTTTGAAATTTAGACTAAGTCCAATGACTTTAATAAACTTTTTTTTTTAAATATATAATGCTTGCAAAATATAAAAACTATTTTTTAATTTTTTTGGTATGCTAAATCATGCAATTTTTTTTATATTAAAAATGCAAACATGATTTTTTTTTGTGTGGAGAAACTCGGCCATATGCAATTTTAAACACAAATCTATTTTTTATATAAAGTTAAAAAGTTTTTTTTGTTTTTAAAACGACTTTATTTAATACTGGAAAAACGTCTTGCATATAAGTTCACAATCTCAAATATTAAATATGAAAGTGTAATAAGATGTGCGAAACCCAAATTTAATTGCAAAATAGTCTTTTTAAAAATATAAAATTTAATTGGAAATTGAGGTTGCGTTTGACAAAAAATAAAATAAAAAACAGAAATACAAGGCTTAAAAAAAAAACATTAGCGTGTGTTTGCCAAACACACTCTTAGCTAAAAATCACAACCTTTAAATTTTCCTTAAAGATATGTTTGTTAAACATGACTTAAGGCCCAACACACATTTTTATTTACTAAATTTCATTTTTACCAAACAAGCCTTTAAGCTTTAATGGACTCGGCCCAATCATATGAACTGGGCTTTCCAGCCCCAAAACATGACCCATGCTCAGAACTGAAAGAACGAAGATCAAAATGGTGTTTTTGGTTGATTTTTTTACCAAGAATATGAAGAACATCATAAAAACCCAAAAACCAAATCAAAGTTACAAACCAGATTACATCAAATCAAGGGCATATAGAGATACAACATGGAGAATCAAAGTAAACCTAAACCTAGATATTCAAAGTTGATTCAGATCAATTGACCCAAACCAAACCTTTAATGGACAAATAAATGGCACAAAATGATAGTATATAGATTTATACTTCGAGCGAACCTTACAAGAAATGACAAAATACTAGTTTATAAGAAATTAAAAATTAGCTCATGAACATTCAAACAGAAATCCAGAAAACTACCTAAACCCAGAAAATGTCTAAAATCCCTTAATAATAACCTAAACCATGCAACCATAACTCAAACATGCTTATTACAACTTGTTCGAATCATCAAAAACTCAAGGAAAAAAAAAAAACAATGAAGCTAATAAAATCATATTCAACACTTAACTTCAAAATGATATTTCTTCAACTCTAACACTGTTACATTGAACTAAATCTATTTTCAATTAATCCAAACATGAAAATAGCTTGCTAAACACCAATAACATATCCAGAAACCAGTTGATACTCAAAGCTTTAGTAAATTTATGAATCAAAATCAAATCCAAATGCTTAAACTAAACTTTCAAATATCATTAATAATACCTAAATAATTATCTGACATGATAAATAACAATCATAACAACATCAAATTATGCATTCAAATCATCTTGAACTTACTTATCAGAATAATACATATCATTTTCGACAATTAAATCTGCTCTACCAAAATAATACACATTGCCTTTAAAGCTCCTAGCTAATCATTACAAATGAACACTGAACATTCAAAATGCAACATAGATTAAATGAGAGGTGTGCTCATTATGCAAAACTATGTCATCAAAGTTCAAGGTATACCTTCTTCAATCGATGATGCCTTTTTGTTTGGAATTTCCTGCCCTTTTTTCAACTCCAGATCCTTAGTGTTTCCAACTCCTGCTCGTTGATTCGTATATCCTTCTCCCTTTTTTTCTTCATTCTTCCCACCTTTGAACACTATTTTTCTGGTATATTTCTATCAATTACTTCTAAAACTTCATTTTCTTTTCTTTTTTTCCTCATATTTATTATGCATTTTTCATACTCAGACCTTACGCTCGTTAGTTTCAAAACTAAAAGTCTGACCTTCCTCTAATACGACTTATGAACTTTGATGTTGTGAGTGTCTCGTGTATGCTTGATGACCGGTAGCTACTCCTGGTTTTGGATGTGGTTACAACTTTCCAAAACCTTTTTTCCTCCTAAGAGTTTCATTGTTGCCCTTGAATGATGTTTTTATTGATGTTGACACTGAGAAGTTGAATGATGTTTTGAGCTCCAGCAAACATGCATATAAGTTGATAAAGATGATAACGACAAAATCAACATACAAGATTGCGATGGAGATGAGGACGAGTCAATTGACAAAGAAGAGAATTTTGATTAATTTGCACAACACAAATGTATAGTGCCATAAACTATAATGCAATATTTATGGAGAAAATTCATTTCAATGTAATGACAATGATGTTAATTTATTATTGAATGACAAGGAAAAATTTATTTTATTATTGTGTTGTGAACTAGTGTTATTGTGTTGTGTGTGCAATTGTGAATTTAAGTATTTGCAGGATGGATATATAGGGAATACAAATACAATTTGTCATCAGACATTGCTTTACACCGATGGAAATACCGACAGACTGTACATTACATATGGGTATACCGACAAAATATATCTGTCGGTATATTCCAGAGACCATGAAAACTGTTCTCCTTCACCCTGACACTATTCACGGTATTCATTACATACAGGTATACCAACGGAATGTGTTCGTTGGTATATACTAGAGACCATGGGAATATGTTTGTCGGTATACTCTAAAGACCATGAGAACTGCTCACTTCTCAATGCAATGATAATTAATGATCTTTTAACTGTTCATTTTTTTACCGACGGAATAAAGAGTCATCGGTAATATTTGAAGGGACTTTTTGTTGAAATGCATGTGTGGAGTGATGACCGTAAAAAAGAAGTGCAACAATTCATTGATAGCCGAGCTTAACACTTTATGGTATGTTGGTTTTCAACATTTTTTTCTTAAGTTATTATTTACTTGAATTTGATGAATTTATTTTTTCTTTACAGGATACATATAACAACCGGTTGAAGGAGAGATACAAGAATGATTATTTGACCCATCCAGATATCGATCCAGATTTGTGGCTGGAGGCAGGATCGTCCGGTGGACCCAATAGAAATCGGGTATAAGGACTCTCTAATACTACGACTGAGAACTTACAGATGATTCATAGTGCTTTGATAGTTAGATGCTCGTAATCGATTTCGAGCATTCAAACTTTGGAGTTCATGGCGATATTAGACCAATGGATACAAGATCAGACAGTCCATCTTAATGCAAAATATGAACGACTCAGTGCTGATTATGAAGAACTCTGCCGATTGGTAATGAAGATGAGATCACATATGAGTGGTTCATGTGCACCCTTTAATTGGGCCCCACAGTCCCGGCGATGACCAACCTCCTCCTCCTCCTCCTCCTTCAGCGCCACCTATATTTTAGATTTATTGTATTTGAACGTACAGATGTTTAAATTTGTAATAAATATTTGATTTTTATAATATTTAATTTTAAAATTGTAAAATAAATTTATTTTAATTATTTTTCTACTTCTATTCAATATATATATATATATTACTGACGGGGTTACCGACGGCACAACTTCATCGGTATATTCCAAAGAATTGAAAAAGAACTACTGCAAATGCCATTTTATTGATGGGGTTACTGATGGAATTAGACTGTTGGTATATTCCAGAGAGTTGGAAAAACATTACTGCAAATACCACTGCTACTATTAACGCACTAATGAGATTACCGATGGAATTTTATTAGTGATATGTTATATTTACCGATGAATATATCAACAACATAAAGCAAGTAAATTTGTTTTTTTGGTGTGTTTTGTTTGTTTGTAAATCCATCGGTATGTTTATTATCGATAGACTCACCGACAATCCATAAATTATCAACAAGAGTTTTTTTAACGAACTGTTTCTGTTTGTGAGTCCGTCGGTAACATCCATACCGACAAATTGCTAGTATAATACCGACATAAATTTTTGTTGGTGAACCTATTAAATCGGTAGTGAATTTCCCTGCCATGGATCAACGTATTCCCTGTTTCCAAACCTCATACGTACAAATGGCCTTCGTGAATTCTTCCTGATTAGCCAAGTCATTACTGCCCAGATTTCAGCCATTCCTTTTCCAGGGAAACAAATGTTATTTCCACCACTTGATGAACTAGTGTGAAATGCATCTTGAAAACTTCTTACATTTCTTTATCCATCCCCGTGGATTCTCCCCTTTTAAAGTTAGCAATTCTACCCTAGATTTGGAATTATTCTGTGTTTATACCTTCCATTCATGTGTTCATTCTGTGATTTGGAATTATTCCATCAACTAGATTGTTCCTTCTTTTCCAGTACTCAGCTTCTTGACTGCTTACTATTGTCTTGAGTGTAGCCACCATTATTCACTGGTCCGGAATTGTAAGCTGAATTAATCATTCCTCCTGGCTTGTTCTTCCAATTGTCTTTGATTTTCCACCTCCTGCTGTTGAAATTCTTCATGCAGACGTTGCATTTACTCATCCAGTATGCTGCACTATTCTTCAAAGGCTCTAGCTTTACTATTCTCCACCAGTATAATTACTTTTTATTCAACCTGTACGGTCGTGGATCTTATGGGCTCCAATACTAATCTGTTAAGATCTTTCCTGAACAAAGCAATTACGAAAATAAGCAAGAAGAAGAAGAAAAGAGAAAGGATTGGAATTGCTACAGCAAAAAAAATGATATTTTTCATTAATTGCTTGTGCATTACGTTCCTTACCATTCCTTTTATACAACGAGTTTTCCTCTAGAAAGTAACAACTACTAAAACCAAATGAGTTGTTATTCCGCACGTGCTTCATTAATTCACTCATCAACTACTATATATCCTCAATATGATCCTTCGATTTTTTGAATTTTTATTTTTTTTATGCAAATTCTATTTCCATTGGGTAAAATCTCTGTGACGATTTAGGGGATCGTATAGATCGTATATGATACTGACAAACATTGAATGATTAATGCTTAGGTCAACATATTTTTCTTCATCTCCATTTTTTTTAATTAAAGTCCAAAAAAAAAATGACAATCCAATAATTATGATATTTTTTATAATTCTAACATATCGTAAATAATAAAAATAATAATTTAAAACTTTATGGTAATTTTATTATTTCACTACCACATTTAACAGTTTTACCGACGGAATTTTCTGTCGGTATTTACACTACCATTCCATCGGCAAGAATTTTACCGATAGATTTACGGACGGAAACCATCCGTCAGTAAACCTTTCGTTCGTAATTTCATTTCTGTCGGTAAAAAAAAACACCAATGATTTTACAGACGGAAAATACGCACAAAACAATTACCCGCTTTAATATACCGATGAAATAATTCTATTGGTGATTGGTAGTGGCATTTATTGTAATTTTATTCCAACCCTCTGTATAATACCGACGGAATAATTCTGTCGGTGATAGTGGCATATGAAGTAAATTATTTCAAACTCTTTGGAAGATACCGATGGATTATGTCCGTTAGTATACCCGTCTGTAATAATTAAAAAAAAAATATATTTTTAAAATCTTTCGAACAAAAAAAGAAAATAATTAAAAAAATAAAATCATATAAAATTCAAGTATGTAAAAATAAATTTGAATAATATAAAATGCAAATATTCATTACAAATTTATATGTTCAAATAAAATTAAATTAGAACAATGGTGGCGCTGGAGGAGGAGGAGAGGAGGTTGGTTGTTCCCGGGACCAAATAACCAAAAGAGGGCGCACACGTACCACCCATCTGTGATCTCATGTCCATGACCAAGCGACAGAGTTCTTCATAATTTACCAAGAGTTGTTCATATTTTTCGGTGAGATGAGCCGTATGTTCTTGCAAGGCCGCGAACTCCTGAGACTGGGTGCTCGATACCGATTGCGAGCTCCTAACGTTTAAGATACTACGGGTTGTTCGCAAGTTCTCGGCTATAGTGTTAGAGAGTCCATACACACAATTTCAATCGGGTCCACCAGACGATCCTGCCTCCATCCACAAATCCGGATCAAAATCTCGGTAGGTCGAAGGATCGTCCCTGTATCTCCCCCTCAACCGGTTGTTATGTCTCCTGGATATAAAAACTAAAATCATCAAATTCAATTCAAGAAAATAATAACTTACGAAAGAAAATGGTTGAACAAACATACCACAAAGTGTTAAGCATGGTTGTCGACGAATTGTTGCACCCCCTTTTGGCGGTTTGACCACACGTGCGTCTCCACAAAAAGCTCAATTGGGCTCGGCTCACGTCTAAAAGCCGTAGCCTGTAAAAAAAATAAAATTGCAAGTTAAATAGATTTATAAATAACAACAAATTAATTAAAGATAGATGTGATTAAAATTGATTTTACCATCTACTTCGCATGCAAAACAAAAGGAACAGAGTCGTCGGTGTGCGTGGTAACCGAGCCATGAATTTGCCGGCTCTAGTTCCTCACACCGGACTGCAAGCGTCGTGTGAAATGCTTGGATGTCATGTTCTGAATATATTCCGCCCATGTATCCTCCGGGATGTATGGCGGCCTGAAATTCTTCCAAACCACCACGTCATTCCAGCCTGGTAGAACGTTTTCTTTGACATATTTTTTTAGCTTTTTTGCGTCTCATACAAAAAATCACACAACCTACATGATACAAATGTATTTTATATGAGTTAATGACAACTGAAATTTTAATATTTAAGATAAAAAATAATTATCGTATTGTTCTTGTTGTTACCTAATTGTAGCGTGATTCTCTCAAACCCTCCTCGCAACATTGTCATTTTTTCTATCCCACTCACATTTACCCTTGCATTAATAATTTATAAAAAATAAATCAATAATCAAAATAAAGTAAATGAATTTACATAAAAAATAGTTAAAAGTTTAAGTTAACACTAACTTTAAATCTTGTTAACCATGCATCGACATGAGGTTTCCAATTAGGATGTTTGAAAACCTGACTCCATTGAAACAATAGAATCTCCATTGATGATTTAAACGCCGATGTTATTACTTGAGCGGCCTCAATGTTTGTGAACATGAAAATCGATAAAATTAATGAAATATTAGTTGTTCATAAATTGTTAAACACAAACTAACTCAAAGCAAAACAAACTTACATTGAAAGGTTGTCTTTCCAATTTGGCTCATACTTGCGGGTGAATGAATCCTGCTATGAAGGGACACCGCCTCTATGCTGTGGAACAACAGCCGAAGAGACAGCGTCGTGAGTCGACACAGATGCCTCTTCTTGGTTAGCACCTAATGACACATTGTTGTCATCATCGCTGCTAGAAGAACTAGCTGTGATCATGACGTGCAGTTGATTTTCCTTTATGCATTTACACAAATTTGATGAATATTTACATAATTAATTTTGATTTTTTTTTAAAAAATTCGGCAACACTTTCTCTATACTAGAAACTACCCAGAATTTTTAATCATGTAAATATACAAAATATATGCTACAAACCAGTTGATTTTATTGGATTTCTACCAACAATTTTGGATTATTCAATTTCATCTCATTTTCAACGTGATAATGTTTTTAATCCTAAATTGACAATAATTTTTTGTAATTAAATTTAATCCTATTTATTCAATTAATATTTATACTACAAATTTGACAATAACAATTAAATTTCAACAAAACAGTAAAACATTATTGCAATGTAGACAATAAAATAGAAAAAAATTATTCTTATATATTCAATTAACATTTATAGTACAAATTTAACAATAACAATTAAAATCCAACAAACACAATAAAACATTATTGCAATGTAGATAATAAAATAGAAAAAAAAATCAAATTTAATCCTATATATTCAATTAACATTTCAACTACAAATTTCACAATAACAATTAAAATTCAACAAACACAATAAAACATTATTGCAATGTAGACAATGAAATAGACAAAAAAATAAAAAAATTAAATATAGGCTTTAGGAATGAAAAATGCT
>Ga0307517_10005717_pt1 | contig 18616 bp, 15 predicted proteins | sample 23_EM_MG_FD_194515 | JGI IMG/M metagenome (GOLD analysis project Ga0307517, IMG submission 194515) | Populus trichocarpa ectomycorrhiza microbial communities from riparian zone in the Pacific Northwest, United States - 23_EM | ecosystem: Host-associated > Plants > Roots > Unclassified | place... | reverse complement strand
TAAGGGTAGATACACCTCGAAATACAACTTCTCTACTAAGATCATCATTTAAGCCTTCACAAAATCTACGCAAAGTCATGGCTTTATTCTCTCTTATGGCACATCTAATCATGTAATCATTAAACTGCGTTATATACTCATTGATAGACTTATTCCCTTGTCTTAGATTGTTCCATTGGTCTAAAAGTTTATTCCTATAAGACTGGGGTATGTACTTCTCCTGAAGTTTTTGTTTCATTTTGATCCAATCAGTTATAGGAGATTTACCTCTCATCTCTAAACAATCCTCAACATCTCTCCAATAAATTTTGGCTTCATCAATGAGTTTCATCTTAGCAAATCTAACTTTTCTATTATCAGACATGTTATGCCACTCAAAGAATCTATCCATATCACGAATCCACATATCAAATATCCAAGGGTCATGACGACCGTCAAAAGTGGGGGCTTCTATTTTGTTAGGACTCAAGATTCGCTCATTAAAGTCATCGCGTTTAGAGTAAACTAAATGATAGTCATATTGGTGGCGCTCAGAGTGAACTTGTCCATAATGATTATTCTTGTGATATTTATTGGTCTTTGAGTGTTTTATTCGAAAACTCTCTTGGGGCTCAATTCTTTTAAACATGTTGATCACCTAAGTTTGCAGTTCCCTTTAAATGGTCGTAAGAGTATCACTAAAGGTTGAGTCTACAGTAAATGTAAACTTAAGCTTGGACACTAGATGATCATAACGCAAATGCATGCAACACTAACTTATAAATGGAATTGAGATCACAAATGGTTCTTGCATGTAAAATCACAATACAAAAATAAAGCTAATTTTTTTATCTTTTTTTTTAATGTAGAGATTAATCAAGAACAAATTACACTAATAAAATTGTAAGCATGTAATACTAGATTTTTAAGTGTAAATGATTAATCAAACACGATGTCACAAGCAATAACTCATAATTATCAAATAGAATAAGATATTAGCTATCATTGATGAAAGAGGTTGATGAACAAAAATTAACAATTAAAAATGCTAGGTGAGATATATTTTTTTTATGATTTTTTTGGCACAAAAGTAATATTAATGATAACTTTAAATGAAAATTGCAAAACCAGGTAAAATTCAATAAATCAAAAGCTAGACTGATTCACTAACTATATTTGACGGAGGGACTTGGAACTTGCTGCCGCTGACGTGAAAGACTGGATGATGTGGCGGAGTATGCTGACATGGTAGTAAAAGATTGCATGGCAGCTGACATGGCAGGATAAGCTTTAGTGGTTGCTGACGCAGATGCTGCTTAAGAGTGATGAAGCAGCAGGTGACGCGGCGATGACGTGGCAGAGTGAATTATTTTGTGTGGTGAATCACCAGTCGGTGCTGGTTGTGGTGGGTTTGTGGGTGGCTGTGGTTGGTGGTTTGTGACGCTGGTTTGGTTGCTGAAGCCGAAGGTCTGCTGTGGAGGTGCCGCTGATCTATGTCGGAGGTAGTAAATCGGCGTGGATCTGTGGGCTGATGCAATGGTCTTCTCGGTGGTGGTGGGTCTACCGCTGTGATTGGCTGAGGCGCTGCTGATGGCAGGGGCACCGCTGTTGATGGTTGTCGTTGATGATGAACAGTGACACTTGATTTCGGTGGTTGTTTGCTGGTGGAGAAGATGAACAGTGTTTCCCCCTTTTTTTTTTCAATCAGAACAGTAGGACTTCTTTTGCACAGTGAACAGGGAACAATTTTTTTTTTAGATCAAACCGGATCTAGGGTTAAGCATAAACATTGTGGATCGTTTAATTGTAAGAACAATTAAAACCCGGGCTCTGATACCAAATTTGATGCGGAACAACAAACAAAAGAATTAAAGCCAGGAAAAAAAAAGAAGCTTTTAGAGAAGAAGCTGAGAAGAGAAAGCAAAGAAAGAAAAGAAAGGGGATTGGGTTCATATACCTTATCATCACAATTATCTTCTTCATCCATATCCTATTGCCCCTTGATGAACAAAGCCTTATTAGGGCAGCTAGAGGAAATATGACCAAAACCCTGACACTTAAAACACTGAATTCTTGAAGTTTTAGGTGCTTCATGAAAAATACCCTTACCCTTGTCTTCTCTAGGTATCTGGGAAATCAAAGGATTGAGTTTACGAGGTGGGGCACCTAGTATGGAGTTATTACTACCAGGTTGAGATCTAGAAGGGGTATTACGAGTGTCCTAACGTCTTGTCCATTGGTTTTTTGTGACCAAGTCATAATTTTGTACTAGGGTTAAACGTAATCATATGGATCGTTTAATTATAAGAACAATTAAAAGCCATGCTCTGATACCAAATTTGATGCGGAACAATAAATAATAAAATTAAAACAAGAACAGAAAGAAGCTTTAGAAAAGGAAGAAGATGAAGAAGAGAAGAAAGGGGATTGGAGATATGCAAAGTCTGCAATATTTTCATTAATCATCAAAACTGTTTAACATTTAGAAAAGTAGGATATAAATACTAAAACCCTAATTAGAACAGACATTTGGGCTTATGACCCACTAAATAAAATACCCAACAATAATTAAATCAAACCCAACAAATAAAACCAAATTAATAAATCTTAACTAAAAGTTCATAGAAATTAAACCCAAAAACATAAGCTAAAGCCCAATTTCTTAATAGTTTGGGTTATCCTCCATCGTCTATAATCATACGCGTGCGACACCAATGTTTCCGGTTCGGTGTCTCCATCATATTCTGCACGGGCGCCTCCTATGCACCAATGTTTAAGGGTCACGCTCATACTCTTTTATGATTTAAAAATTAATTAATTATAGTAAAAAGTTCAAAACACCCATTGTAATTCTAGCATTCATAAAAAAACCCACGTGAAAAAAATGAAATTGCTCGTAAACTCTTTCCTTATTTTTTTCCTAATGTAAAGGCAAAAAAATCATTTTATAATCTTGAAATAAATATAAAGGCATAAATACCCTTGGCAAAAGTTCAATTTTTTTTTTAAGTTTAGAGGTAAATAAATGGATATTTTAAAAAAATTGAAATAAGAAAAGTAATTCCTACAATCAGTTTGAAAAAGACAAAATTACTCTCGAAAGGCACCCAAAATTTTATTTAAAGGATAAAATCGCAGCATATTGCCACCATCCACAATGTCTCCATGCCCACAGTAAAAGAGCAACGCCTTTTATTTTGTTAACGAGATGGCATGTCCGCACGCTGCCGCGTGCTTATAAAACAAATGTATTTGATAGTGTTATAATTGTGAACCAACACTAGATAAGTAATAGAAACTAAAGGTAGGATGAAACCAATATTTCATGACGGAAAAAAAAGTTGTGCTGGTGATAAAAAACTTAGAGATTGAATAAAATGATTTGTAGCAATCCACATGATTTAGCTTTTCTGTTAATAAAAAGCAAAAAAAAATTATAAAGCTAAATTCTCCACCAACTTAATATTAAACAAAATCGACAAAGATAATTTTGGAAGGAAAAAACACCAATGAGAAAAAACGTTGTAGCAATTGATAATGTTTTGTGAGGAAAACTACAGTGCTTTCCCCAATAAAATCGACAAAGACAATTTTTGAAAAAATCATAAAAAAACCATTTAGAGAAATACTGTAGCAATCCATAGTGTTTTGTGAGGAAAACAACAACGCTTTCCTCATATGATTTAGTTTTATTGTAATTATAATTCTTAACCAACTCAATATTAAAAAAAAAATCGATAAGGATAATTTTGGAAAAAATCATAAAAAAAATCAAGTGGGAAAACACTGCAGCAATTCACAGTGTTTTAAAGAAAAAAATTACAAAGTTAAATTCTCAATCAACTCAATATTAAAAAAATAAAATCGATAGAGCCAATTTTAGAAAAAAAACTATAACAAAAAAAAAACACAAAAAAGAAAAAAAAATCATGTTGGAAACACTGTAGCATAATTTTGGGACAAAAAAGGACAAAAAAACAAAAGAAAAAAAAATGAAAAAGTACTATAGCAATCCACAGTAACATGTGAGGAAAGCTACAATACTTTCCCCACTTGTTTTAGCTTTATGTACAATGGTTTTTTTTTTTTTTTTAAAGAAAAAATTCTTTTTTCTGAAACTATTATTTTTAACTATATAAGATAAACGATAACAAATTCAAGTTCAATTAAAAAGAAAAAAAATCCCACTAAACTTGTAAATTGGAACAACTTGGGTTACCCTAGCAAATAGATAAACCATTTTAACCCCGTAAAAAGGCAAAATAAAAATAAATAAATTACAAAACTTAATTTTCAATTGCATCAATATTAAAAAAAAATAAACAAAAATAAATTTAAAAAAATAATAACAAAAATTTAAAAAAAGTGAAAAAAAGAAAAAATTAATACAGTGGGAGTGAAAAAAAATTACAAATTAAAATTTTTAATCAGTTCAATATTAAAAAAGTAAAATTGATAAAGATAATTTTGAAAAAAAAAATACTATAGAAAAAAAAAAGAGAAAGTAATACACATGAGTGAGAAAAATAAGTGAAAAAAAAAAAGAAAAAGTGCAAAAAATTAAATGAAAAAAAAAAGTAAAAGTGTAAAAAATAAGTATAAAAAAAAACATAAAATAAAAAATATACTGTGAATTTGTAATTCACAGACAAATACATAATGAATCAACAATAAATTTTACATACTCTTTAGCTTATTACCCAATGTGAGTCATACCGGTGTGGGTGAACATTCATTCCCCACCGCCTTTAACTTATTACTTAATTAGTTTTCTTCAAAATCGCAAAAGAAGAAGAAGATGGCGATGCGAGAGCTTGTAACAGGAGCAGCAGCCTGTGCTGTTCCAGGTTCTTCCTCTTCATCATCTAATCCTCTCGGTGCTCTCGCCAATGCTCTTATCGGTTCCTCTTCCAAGCCTCTGGTTTTTACCCCTTTCCTTTTTCTAACAATTCATCTTCTTTTTTCTCCTATGCTACGCTACGCTACACTACACCTCTGCCTCTGCTTCTGTTTTTTTTTCCCTCCACCTAAATGTCTTTCTTCTTTTTTGAACTTATTAGTTGCTAGCACTCATTTTTTGAGATTTGTCTTTCTTTTTCCTTAAAAAAAAAACACAGGAAGGGCTGAAGGAAATTCCAACCTCTACAACCACAGCTACAGAGCCTCCGTTGTACCAGGATGCCACTGCTGAGGACCGCTTGAGAGGACTCCCTGGAGCTGACTTTGATCACTCCTTTTCTCAGCATCCTACTTCTCAGGTCTCTTCTTCTTCTTGTTTAATTTATGGAAAATTAAAAAATAGAAAATAAAGTGTCTAATTTTGCTTCACAACTCTCTGATTTTTTTTTCTTCTGGGTTTAGGGTTCAGAATTTCTTCGTCGCTTTCGCACTTCTGATCAGAATGGATTTGCCAATGCTTGGGATGAGATTCAGCGCTCTGGTCCTCCTCCTCCTCCTGCTCTATTGGATCACGGCCTACCTCCTCCTCAGCTTCAACCAACTTTGGACGGTAACTACTTAACATTACTTATAGTTAAATAATTAACTTCTTGCTACAGTCTAGATGATGAGCTGCAAGTGGCTAACAAGTTGTACTATAAACGATAATCAAATTCATAAGGGAAAAATATTATTTTCATTAGACTCAGTGCGTCCTAGACTGTTGAAGTAGAATAGGATGTGCGTGATGCAATGTAAATGGGTTGAGGATAGAGTAGTTGAAGATTCAAAACTCATTTATCTATTGCAAGTTTTGCATATTAATATACATACTACATCTGGAAAGCCTTTGAAATGGATGCCATTGTGGTTAAGGCATGGAACTAAAATTTAGGATGTCATGATTTCATTTACACGAATTACTGTGGAACTAAATTTCGAATGTAAAGGATAATACTTCTTTCACGAGGATCCCACAGCTGCCCTCCTTTTGATTCATTTATTAAAAGGTTTTCCTTGATGTAGAAAATGGTCTGTGATACCATGTTTGCTGTGACGACACTCAGAGAGTACAACAGTAACACGAGAAGAAGAATTTCAGCATTGAATGAAATCTTCTAGAACTTCACAATTTTTGATGTCTAGTACAAGCCAAACACTGTAGGAACTGTTTTTTTTACAAGAACTACCAATAAATCTCTCGTGAGCATATCTTTTGGGTTATGTTTTCTACATTTCAAATTGCAGGACCACCCCAAAGAGTGTTGTCAAACTTTTTGCACTCCTTTGTGGGCAGTAGCCATGGTGGAATTCCATTTCGTCCTGCTCCACTACCTGCATTAGGATTGTCTGAAGGTGACAAACAATGCATACGTGACCGTAGCAGCATTATGGCCCGGCATTTTTTTGCTGACAAGAGTGAAGATTTTATCAATACACAGGTCTGCTGCTGTTTCTTTGTCCAAGGAGAGCTGATGCTATTACTAGCTCTACTTCCAATTGTTATTTTGCTTTAACATCAATCCTGATTGCATTAGCAAAACTGCAATTATCCTTTGATTATGGTTCTTCTGTAGGTGAATGCACTTTTGTCTTCGTTAGATATTGATGGTGATGTGCGGGTTAAGGGACCTTTACCCGGTAGGTTCCAAGAGCTAGAGGATTACTGGAACGAGTCTCAAGCTGCTCGGAGACCTGGTCCTCCTCAAGCTGATGGATGGGTTACTGAATTTAGCCAACACAGAATAGACCATGGTGATCCTAATGTTTGGGCTCACTCATTTGAACAGCAGCATGGTGCTAATGGTTGGGCCTCTGAGTTTGAGCAGGTACTAAGGGATTACACACAACAATTTAGTCACCAGACGACCAAATTATCTATCCTAGATCCATCATTCAATGGTACAATTAAGTTACAGATTCATGAAAAGATAGTGAAAATATAGGGCTATTTTCACTATGAATGAATGATGCCTTGTTGCCATTTTCTGTTTCTGGCAACTAGTGTCATTCACTTCCTACTTATACTGCGTTCACCCATTATTTCCTTATTCTGTCTTTTTTTTTAATTGTAAAAACTGTGATTTTATGATTTGCTTCTCCCTCCCTCCCTCCCTCTCTATGAAAGAACTATGCAATAAGACATTGCTTTTGGCCATTATGTTCTTCTTTTTGCCTTGTTGATTATTTACCATTGTAATCTTCATTATCTTATTGTTATGCAGTATTTTATCCCTTTCCCTTTGCCAATCATGATGTTTGTAGTTGCAGATTTTCCTCTTATATAATTGACTGGTTACTGCCTTTATCCTGATTGGACATGGCGCTGGCTTGCAATAACTTGTTTTTATTGGTTTTAGGAACAGTTGATCTCAGCAGCAGATCAAATGGGAGGTGCAAATATCTCAAACTTATCTACAATGGAACAGACTCGAATGCTTGCACACACACTAGCTCAGAACAATGACCCCAAATTTCAGGTTCATATGCTTTACCATGAAGTAGTCTTCTTCACACAGCTTGCAAGTTCTTTCATGGTCCCCTGGAATCTTCTGGTTTGTGCATGGGGTAATTTACAGTACGAGCTAGCTACTATGTGGGGACATGAACATACTAGCATTGCATGATGAAGACTTAATTTTTTATTTATTTTTTCTTTCATTTTTTATTGTTTTGCTACTTGTACTGAAATATTAGTCATATGTGATGAGCCCTGCAGAATTCTAAGTTTCTTCAATTCGTCTCAAAGATGAGTCGCGGTGAACTTATTATTGATGACAATCAAGTCAAGCCAGCTGCGTTGTCTTCACCAGGGGATTGGGCAACGGAATATCAGCAAAAATATTCTGGGGGTCGTTGGGCTGATGAATATGCACGTGACCAGGCAAGTAAAGCTCTTGTGCAAGTGTGATTACAAATTCGTTGTTCTGCTTTTTGACAACAAATTAAGCAACAAAAAAAAAAAAGTGTCTGTGAAAGTACACACTTTTGTGTACCAATTTATATAGGGTACCTAGCTATTGACAGCAGCATCACATGTGATAGCAATTCTGTGTTTTCAAAATAGCTTATTCATTTCACTCATTTGATTTTCAGAAATTGCCAGTACCAATCTGTGCCAAAGTCTGTAAAATAATACTTCTGTGCACAATCAATTTGAGGCAAATCTTCTGATTTCATTCAAATTGATTCTCATAGTTAGGGTTCCTTTTTACATTTTGGATAAAGATTGACCACTGTGCTTGACATTTATTGATATTTATAGAGAAGACAACAACTCGGAGGCAATGGGAGTCTTTTATGGCTTTGTAGAGCAGAATTGTGAAGAGAGGAATTCTGTAATTGATAGATATAGTTGATGTGCATGATCTCCTTTTTTCTTCTTGCTGCTTGCTTAAACAAGCAGCAAGTTATGTTTGCCTTTATTAATAAATTCTTCTATCTAATCTGAGTGTTTTTCAGCTTTCTCATGGACCTGATCAATGGGCGAATGAGTTTGCTGCTGAAAGAGAGCAAAGTCGGCCTGTTGATGATAAGTGGGTAAATGAATTTTCAAAGTTGCATGTTGATGACTGGGCAGATGAATTTGGACGACAGGTTGGAGAAGGGGCTTTTGGGGAGATTTCAACTGATAATTGGGCAGATACTTATGATGAGTGAGTACAGTAGACATTATTGAAAGATTTATTTCTTACGTGGTAGATTAAAGGGTAAAATGTGCCAGCCCCTCCTAGCTATTGGTCAAAGTGCAAATAGTCCCTATCCAATTTTTTCTGGGCAAATAGTCACTGAAGAAAATTGGGGGTAAAAATTAGTCCTTATGTTAAGTTTGGTTTCCATCCAAATTTGAGTTTAGTTTTTGTCAAATGGCACAAAAATTCACGTGAGAATCACATGTGTTGATGGTCATTTAGTGTCACGTGAGAAATACTCACCCCATTTTGGATGGGAACTTATCCTGACTTAATAGAAGGGCTAATTTTTCTGTTAGTTTTCCTCAGGGACTTTCTACGCTGAATAATTGGATAGGGACTAATTATGCTTTGACCAATAGTTTAGGAGGCCCTTGGACATTTTACCCTAGATTAAATATTACTCAATGGCTTGTGTCCATTAACTGGAGATATCATATCCAATTTTTTAGGTAGTGGTTGTGCTTCAACTCCCTTCTAATATTTCAGTCTTGCTGGTTATAGTGTTCATTAGTTACAAATTCTCCTGACGCAATTCTATAATGGACAGTGATATTTAGTCTAGTGTCTAGTGGTGTGTGGCTCTCCTTTATGTACCAAGTAGCTGTCTAGGATTTAGCATCACATTTTTGAGTGTTGAAACTGATCATGTTTCTTTACTGTCTCTTGTATCAATTCTGTAATGGTGCATCCAGTCTACTGTTCAAAAGCATTTCAACTAGTGTCCACATCAAACAATGTTTTTTTTTTTTTTTTAAAAATCATTATCAGTTGTCAAGGTCTATGTTAGTAATTTTCTTCCTGGATGAGATGCAAGTAAGCTCCATTTCTTTCTTGAAAGTTTTAATTTGGTGCTACACTTTCTTGTTAATTTGTTTTAGTTATGATTATAATTATAATATAAAAATTGAAGGCAACAGTTATTTTCAAGAATAAAAAATGGTTAAATCAAGAATCAGATTGCATCTTTGCATCATATCTTCTATTTTCTGTGTATTCCCGTTTTCTTTTAACCATGTCAATTTCAAGGTCATCTTAACTACATATGTTCACAGTGAAAGTAGCAGGTCCAATTCCCTTCCAGTCTATTACTAGTTGCTTCGGAATTTTTTTTTTGTAATCATCTAGTTTCTTTTGGAAAAATTCAGTCATAATAAAATCTGATATAGGCACATCAGTAACATTTGTCATTATGCTTTAACCTATAGATAAGTTTTTTGTTTTTTCTTGCTCATTATTAAGAATACCATTGTTTAGAGTAGTTCAGATGATCTAGTCTATCTTTATGTTGTCAAATGCTTGAGTAAATTTTTTTCCCTTCATATATAATATCTTATAGGTACCTAAGTGAGCAAGTAGTTGCCAAGCAGAAGCCAGATGCTTCAAGGGGCGTCTATGTGTTTACAGACATGAATCCTTATGTCGGTCACCCGAATCCTTTGAAAGAAGGCCAGGACCTATTCCGCAAGGGGCTTTTGAGTGAAGCTGTGCTTGCTTTAGAGGCTGAAGTTTTGAAAAACCCAGATAACGCTGAAGGTTGGAGGTTGCTTGGAATAGCACATGCAGAGAATGATGATGATCAACAGGTTGGGCAATTTTCCGGTGTTAACTGTTAGATTAGAATAATTTCTAGATGTTTTGCTTAAAGTTGATTTCTCATTCTTTTCAAGAACTTGGTGAAATAGTTTATACCACTTCTGCTTGTTTATAGTTGAATGAGACCTATAGTATACTAGGTTCAGTAGTCATGTAAGATTTTGTTGAGCCAATGGTTTTATTTGAGCTGTATATATTTCTGTGAATTTTTGTTTTCAACAAATTAAAATTTTATGCTGCAGGAACCGGAAAATAAAAGTTTGATTAGTTATATCTCTATGGTCTTTTGTTTGGATGCATTAGGTGTCTTATTTATAGCTTTAGTTAGGTCTCAAGTTGAATAATGAGAATATGCAGATCAAATTTTATTTGTTTTTTGTTGTGGATATAAAAGCTTTGCTTGATCTGTATTGTTCATGAAGGAGTCCTGTTAGCTTTGATTTCAATGTAGAATAGTGTATATGAATCCGATTCAATATCAATACAGGCGATTGCAGCCATGATGCGCGCGCATGAAGCTGATCCTACAAATCTTGAAGTGCTTCTTGCTCTTGGTGTGAGCCATACAAATGGTTGGTCATTGCTCCTACACATATTTACAACTTATATTTCAGCTTAAATTTGTGTAGTATTCTTTAGGCATGCTTTTATAAAGATTGTATTATAACAGATCCTGATGGAATTCTTTTACCACTTTATGATTTGTATAAAAACTCTAGAAATAGAGATTCATTGTGAATTTATTAGTTCTTGAGGTGCTGAATTTAGGTGGGTAAATAACTTGCCTTCAAATTTCAGAGTTTGAGCAGGCAGCTGCATTGAAATATTTATATGGATGGCTACAACATCATCAAAAGTACAGAACACTAGCCACTCCAGAGCTTTCTGATTCTTTGTATTATGCTAATGTAAGTGTTGCCGAAATACCTTTGTTTCTTTAAATTTTTATATGTTCTGTTTGAAATCTTTTAATTCTTTTTTATTTTCCTTTTGAATTCTTTGGTGACTTTTGGGGTTCTCATCAAAATTTTAACCCGTGACATGCAGGTTGCTAGATTATTCAATGAAGCTGCTCAGATGGCACCTGAGGATGCTGATGTGCACATAGTACTTGGTGTCCTGTACAATCTGTCCCGGGAATATGACAAAGCCATTGCTTTTTTCCAGACAGCTTTGAAACTCAAGCCTCAGGATTACTCTCTTTGGAACAAGCTTGGTGCAACACAAGCCAATAGTGTTCAGAGTGCTGATGCAATATTGGCATATCAGCAGGTATATCTCTATACATCTAAAAGCAGTTGTTTGTTTGGATTACTTTGGTACAGTTTGCCATATCTCATAGAACATATGCACCTTTCCCAAAATAAGAAACTATAATGCTAATCTAACAAATCTTGCTTTACTTTTTGATTCCATGGGCAGAAAGGTTTCCTAGGTGTTCCATGTTAAGCCTGTTTTGTTAAATTGAGAGTGTGTGCATGTTAGGGAGGTTCAAGTGTGTATTTTCAAAGGATCAATTTTTTTTCTCCCCTTGTTTCCTGCTATTTTTGTTTGCAAAAAATAGTTCATTTTTTTTTTCCTTAAAAGCCTTTCTGCCCTGTATGTATTTCCTGGTTGCACAGCATTCTATGCTGTTCTCCCACACTTTCTTGTTTCATGGTTGTGGCTTTTCACATCATCTTCATATATTAACAAGCATGATGATAATTGCACATGTTTTTATCAGCTATGGTGATTTTGCATTTTGGTTTGGCGATGATGTTTTCCAAATTTCTTTTGGTTGTCAACTTTGGATTGTTGTTTCCTGATTGAATTTATTTGTTGATTTCATCTCTCTGGTCTTCCAGGCACTTGATCTGAAGCCTAACTATGTTCGAGCATGGGCAAACATGGGAATCAGTTATGCCAACCAGGTTTTTACCTCTGCTTCATTGTTCATAATTCTGTTCTTAGATTCTTTGGCATCTGTTGGATAGTGGTTTCCCTTCACTCAGTTGCTTTTACAGCTTTCATGAGATAAGTAGATATCACAACTTCTTGTTTCTCATTTGTTATTTACTTATTTAGAGATTTACAAATCCTGCTTAAAAGCTTATTTATCCCTTTGTAGTCAGAATCAGTTCACACACACAAAAAAAAAAAACCCTCTAGCCGGAATGCCTGAACCTTGTTATTTGTAGATTATCATGAAGTGAACTACCACTTTCAGACATGTGAAATATTTTCTTGCCTCTAGGGTATGTATGAGGATTCCATCCGATACTATGTTCGGGCACTTGCTATGAATCCCAAGGCAGATAATGCTTGGCAATATTTGAGGATTTCTTTAAGGTATGGTGGTGAAAATGAAGTTTTACCAATTGTTCTGAAATTGAATGAAATCATACATCTCTTTACCTTTGTTTTTGCCTTGCAGTTTTGCTTCTAGGAACGACATGTTGGAAGCTTGTGATTCTCGAAATCTTGATGCTCTACAGAAGGAGTTCCCACTATAATATAATTATCGGTCACTGTATTGAATGAATAAAGGATCAATGAGACAACGGCAGGATTCAAAAGCCTCCTGTTTGTGAAATTAAAATCTTCAAACACTTGTGGGAATGGGACGATGCGTGGTGCTTGTGAGTCCTTGCATCAGTGCATTTGGAGCTCTTGCTGAAGGGTAGCTTGATTTCTTATGAAGTAGGAAAATCAAGCATGGTTTCTTGGAGCTAACTCGAACAAAAACTTGTATGAAGTTTGAAACCCTGTACCTGGGTGTCACTCGGGATTCTTAAGCACCAGGGGAGATAAAGGAAAGGGAAGTTGCCCCATTTCATAACTATTGGGATGAAATTGTAGGAAGCGACAAATCGAAAGTGTGTGTGATTCTGTTGTGAATAATTTACTTCAATATTTCTTTTTACTTGTTCAATATTTCCATTTGTCTGGGTTAGAGGTATGGGAACGTGAAGATAAGGTACATGCTTAATTATAGCTGTGCATTTAAAATTGTAAAATCAAAGCGAAGGATATCGATGCTGAGCAGGCAGGCAGGCAAAAGTGTGCCTGATTACGATATAATGAAGCAGTGGTCTGGTCAAGAATCCAGCTTTGTGGCCGGTCTTACTTGCAGCTCGTTGGTTTGTGATTTCATATTTTGAAGAAGACATTGCACAAATTTCAGTCACAAAAAATAAAATAAAATGAATATTGATATAATTAACAATTAAATTTTTATAGGGAATAAAAAGTAAATGAAAATAGTTAAAAAATATTTCAGATATATATAAAGAGTTGACTTCAGCATAAAGAAAAATAATATATATAGTTTTATTATCTTGGCAAAAATAAAAAGAGATAAGTTAAAATTATGTTTGAAGGTTCAAATATATTCAATTAAAAGAAAGAGGTACGGAAATAAAACTCAGTAGCGTAATGTGCTTCCACTAAACAAATATTATCTATGATATATAATTAGCAAGTTTGCTTGACTATAACTATGCTATTAGAACGTACGATGGCCTGCTTTATCAGGAAACGACTGGGCCAGAAAGTAATCAGCAAATTAAGAAGAAAATATTGCACTTGTTAATTAAGTCTATAACATGAGTGATCATGCTGACTTAAACCAGCATTTTATTCTGAAATTAAATATATAATGTAATTATGTCATAAAATAAAACACAATTTTTTTTTGTTGCTTCTCTAGATTAAAAGGGTTAATTGATTCATTTATCATTATATTGTGATGGGTCATGGTTTCTATAAACCAACCTCATTTAAAAGGCCATCGCACGAGATCACAATCCAAAATGGGGCTTTGTCTTTTCTGGTGCCCAACCCTAGGTTGGGTCATGACATGCCCGCACCCAACTCCAAGTTAGGTAAGGGCACATCCGCGCCCAGCCCCACGATGGGCTAGGAACGTGTTCGCCCCTAGCCTTATGTTGGGCCAGGGACATGTCCCGCCTAACTCCACATTGGGTCATGGCATGCCTGCTTCCAACTCCAAGTTGGGTAAGGGCACATCCGCACCCAACCCCACGATAGGCCAGGGACTCGTCCACGCCCAACCCCCTGTTGGGTCAGGGATGTAACCGTGCCCAACTTCATGTTGGGCTATGATGCGTTCGTCCCTAACCATTCTTGAGTACAGTCACAAGCTGAACCCAACTCCTACTAGAAAAGTGTGTGAGTTGAACCCAACGCCCCTCAGGTTGAGTGCACAGCTAAAAGGTAACTCCATACTAAGCCTTCTATATTCTGGATCTGGGTTAGTAATTATGATACCCATCACATCCTATTAAATATGAACAAGCAACCCATGCTTATATTAATTAGATGTGATGGTACAAGCAATAGAATAATATTATTTTACTATTATGAGATTACATCTCTACCCCTCCTACATTGTATGACACAGGTCAAGCCAAGTAATATAAAAAAGGAGTGAAATATATAGAAAGGGGTTTGAAACCTTATACTCTGAGACAAAAACACATTCTCTGCTTCTTTTTTCTTAATTCTACATCTTCTCCCCTTTCCTCTTCTCTATCTTCATAAAAGTTCATTAATACTTTCATTAATGTCTTTTGTTATATAAAAATACCTGGTACTGACTTGACCTTCGGAGGGTCCCCCACCAACACCCCCAGGGGACTTTGTGCAGGTATTTATTTAGAAAGAGATTAACACCACTGAGGAGATCTATTAAAGAAGAAGCTAGTGCAGTCTTGAAGTGAAGGTCGTATAACACACTATGAATGATGTGCAAGGATCTCTAGGAATAATTCATCCTAGAATATTCCCAGTGATTTTGGTAACCTCATCAGTTGGCGTTGTCTGTGGGAACTTTACAAAAAGTTAATTACTTCTCCAGCAAGAAACTAAGCTTTGGCGTGCGGTTCTATCTATTACACCAATATGACAGATCCATACACATTAGGGCATATCACAGATGCCAATGTTGCTGCTGGTACATCCGCCCAACCTCAAATTGAGAAGATGGTTGAGCAGATACGTTTGCTCTCTAAAGAGGTCGTCAGATTGAGAGTATAACTCACGGTTCATCCTCAACCTCACCACAATGTCCCAACACACAACTTACCAGTTACAAAGAGATCTACATGGCTTTGAAGGGTAAGAATCTACTTCAGTATCTAATCCCAGCCTCAAGTTCTCCAAGAAATACTGTTAGTTCCATAGAGAGAAAGGACACAACATTGAGGACTGTTATGCTCTCAAGAAAGAAGTGGAGAGACTTCTAGCACAAGGATACCTCAGACAATTTTTTTTAAAAAAGGATCCATCTCTGGATGGGGAGGGAGGTGAAGTAAGACAACAAAAACTAGCACTTTCAGAGGTCCTTGTCATACTGGGGGGCTTATCTACCAACATAGGCGTCACCAGTAATAAGAGAACAACGCTGAGAGATCAAATTTTAATTACAATGGATCAAGAAAGTTCTTAGCATGAACCCATCACCTTTACACCTGCTGATGGGCAAGGGACTAAACACCCATATGAGGATGCCTTAGTGATTTCCACGGTCATGGAGGGTCACATGGTCTATAGGATCCTAGTGGATCACGACAACTTAGTGAACATCCTATTAGCAGAGGCAATGACAAAGATAGGCATACACGCCTCCAAAATGGCTCTAGTGCTAACACCCTTCATCGGGATAGAAAAATCAGTAATGCCGGTGAAGGGGGCAATAGAGTTGACTGTTACTGTGGGGATTGCACCTTATTGTGTGACTATCCAACATACCTTCATGGTCATTATCACCCATCTCTTATGCAACGCCATCATAAGGAGGCCATTGCTCCATCAGATCAGTGCAATGGTCAGCACCAAGTATTTGACCATGAAGTTCCCAACAGTTAAAGGGGTAGCTGCAATGAAGGGGAATCAGGAAGCCTTAAGAAAATATGCAAACACCTTTCTGAAAGGTAAGAAGGCCCTATTGGTTGATCAACTACAAGGCTCTAACCTTCCTCATGCATGACACTCAAACCACCTTAAGCTATATCATTGTTAAATACATAAATAAAGAATGCATATTTTTATCACTTGTGTTCTTACTTAATTTACGTTCCTTTCTTAGGAATACTTCCTATCGATCCAATCGGGGTTGCACACCCCTGTGGCATCCGGGGCCCACTTCTCCAGGATGGTAGCGAAGTCCTAAGTGAGCATCAACATCTATTGTCACCAATCGGGGTTGCACACCCATGTGGCGTCTAAGACCCACTTCTCCAGGGCAATAGTAGGGGATCAATGCTTCACTCTTCAAGGCGGCTTTCAACGCCCCCTCTCTTCTTTCTGTCTAGCCTTTTTAGTTGGAAGTAAGAGCACTGGAGCAACCTTATCAGGTTCATCCTATCTATCCAAACAGGCTACATACCCATGTGTGCGGTCTGGGACCCACATCTCTCCTGGACAACATGAGACTAGTCTCTATGGCATTCAAGAGTGTTGGGGCGGCCTTTTCTTAAAGGTATTGTTGAAGTCGAAATGAGAGTCATGATTTTTACTAACTTATTAAATTCTTGGTCTTTGCATCTATGGATGAAACCACAAAGAGAAAGGATAAAGTGAAATAAACGAGAAATTAAAATGGATTTGAGTACTTGATTGATTTAAGAATATGAATTACATTAATGGACTTCGTTGATGATCGTTCCTTGAACTTGATTAGCCGGTCCAGAATGCGGAGGCTAATGATGTTAGTAAGGTTTACTAACATCGGCATGATCATCCCTGAAAATGAGAGATATTGAACTTGATTAACTATTCGGGTGAGAATAGTTAATGATATCGACCGATGTTGTCGATATCAGCAATTACACGAAACTTGATTAGCTAGTCCCGAATGTGGAGGCTAATGATGTTAGTAAAGTTTACTAACATCAACATAATCATCCATGAAAATAAGGGATATTGAACTTGATTAACTATTCATTGTGAGAATAGTTAATGATATCAACTGCTACTGTCGATATCGACAATCAAACGAAACTTGATTAGCTATTCCTGAAGTGAAAGCTGATGATATTAAGAATCTTGACATCAACATTTCCGGAAATATTCCAAGGTATTATGGAAAGAAAAATCTAATTGGCTATTTCAGGTTAGAAATAGTCAATGACATCAATCAATGTCATTGATTTTGGCATTTACAATGAACTTGATTAGTCGGTCCTGATATATGGGCGACTAATGACACTAATGAAAATTCATGTATTATTTTTTTTTAGATTTTTGAAAATTATTTTCTTTCATCTAGAAAGTGGAAAAAAAAACGTATAAGAGCATATATGAGTTTTTAAGGACGTATGAGAGGGAAAATCTTTTTAAAGAATATGAGAGAATATGTAAACCAACACAAAAAAAAGTTGATGTTATTTGTAATATGAAATGATATCCCAAGAAATAAACTTAAAACTAAAAGCACATTTGTGTTAACAGATTAATAAAAAACTATTCATGACACAGCCTCGTTTTTAACCTTGTTAGAGATTTAATATAAAATTATTAGTTGCGATTTTATTTAAAAATTTAAATTTTTAAGTTAAGATAGTTTTTTAATTTTGTATCAAGAGTCTTGATAATTTAAATATCATGTTTTTGAATTTTATCATTTCATTCTTAAAAAGATGTATTAGAGAATTAATAAAAAAAATAAAATATTGTTGTAGCCAGCTTGACTGGAAATTAAACTTAAACTTTTGAGTTTGAAAAGTTTATTTGGCTGTTTTATATGCATCATTATGAAAGTGTGTATGCACTTGATCACAAGGATTCAATATGGAATATTTTTCATAGATTTTTTTTTTATGAAAGGCATTCTTGATGATATAAATTAGATAAAAACATCATTATCTTCATGACACAATGATATCAAAAACTAAGAAGGTAATAAATTGCAACCTATTACATAATAAAAGTTTGACAAAATCCTTTACTAATAATCAACAACAACCTTTGATCAAGTAATAAATAATGGACATTTACACAAGCTCACTGGAATTTCATGACGAGGATAGGAAGTTTTCTAATTATGCATGCACACGGTCAAGCTTAGTATCATTATATGTTAATAGAAGAACAAGCCCATTGATGAAAGATTTCAACCATTAATCTAAATTAATGTCAAGGAATCTCGATACCTTTCAATTAACAAGAGAGACAATTACCGTAGGGATACCAAAATCTTATTTCAAAAACTAAACATACTAATTAGAAATTTCATATACAAATTGAATCTATATTAAAAAGAAAAAAAAAAAAAGGAAAGGAAAAGGAAAACAAAAGGAACGAAGATTATTAACCACCGACAATTTAATAGTGCATAGCGCAGATTGATTACGCCACTTTTAATAACACAAATTGTTACATTTTTGTTGATTGCATAACTTTTCATT
>Ga0307517_10005716_pt1 | contig 18618 bp, 7 predicted proteins | sample 23_EM_MG_FD_194515 | JGI IMG/M metagenome (GOLD analysis project Ga0307517, IMG submission 194515) | Populus trichocarpa ectomycorrhiza microbial communities from riparian zone in the Pacific Northwest, United States - 23_EM | ecosystem: Host-associated > Plants > Roots > Unclassified | place... | reverse complement strand
ACCGGGCCAAATCTTTCTAAACACAAAAGAAAAAAAAGTTAAGATGACGCTAGAGTTTCTAAAACAAAAAATGAAAAAACAATGAGACTCTAGTCACTGAGTTGACTACATTTAATAAGCTCAATTGATTTAATAATATTAAAAAAAATCTTAATTTAATAATATAAAAAATAAAATAAACTTGGATGAATCTCTTAAACCTAGGTGGATCATCCAAGTTCGTAACCCATAAAATTCTAGATTCGGGTTCAATCAAGAAACTCAATTCCCAACAAAATTCATGTTGAAAAATAAAATTGGAATAGACAATCAATTAAAAAAACTTGCTAAAGTAAAAAAAAAATAGCAATAAAAAGGAATGAGGATTGTAAAAAAAAAAAACTTTAAAAATCATATCAATTAAAAAAATAGCAATTAAAAGAATATGAACCGCATTTAAAAAATAAAAAAAATTAAAGGATGATGAAATTGAAAATAATTTTCAAATTGAAATAATTTATTCAAATAAAAAAAATTACAACTAAAAAAACAAGGACTAAATCTGAAAAAAAAAATTAAAAGGTTACAGTGAAGCTTTTTAGGAGCAGCACGCAATTTGAGAAGAAGATAGAGAAAATGAAAAAAATATATAATTAGCGCCAACTGGCATGGATTACAATACACATGTCACCCAAAAAGGTAAGTATTGCCGAAACAAATTGAAAAACACTAAGGAAAGCCTTTTTTGGTCACCTTAAGCCATCACACGCACCACTTGAAGATGGCGGGGCATATCACACTCTGGTGCGTATATGTGCGAACTATTTTTTTATTAATTAAAATATTTAATTACCTCTAAGCTCATTTTATGATAACAAAGAAAAAACTAACAATGAAAACATGGGAAAAAACCCCTAAAGTCCTGTTTTAAAAAATTTTGAATCTAAGTATAACAAGGTAATTTGACTATGCTTTGAAAAGTGGAATTTCATAAAAGCCTTTATATAAGAAAGTTGGTTTTTTAGGGGTATTTAAATTGTTTTGATGTGCAAAAAATGCAAAAATACAATGCTACCCCTAATCAATCTAGAATGACTAATAGTCCCCATAAATAGACTTATTTATCCTTCAAAGCCAATTCATTAATTTTCTTGATTAATTTCATTATTTCGAATTCACAATGAATTACATATATTGTCTACACTACTTTTCCCATGACAATTAGGTTATGTTAAAAATTTGGTTGTTGAACTGAAAGTACAAAGATCACAGATCATATAAAAACACAACAAAAAATATTTTCCCTTTTCCAATTTTAATTTTCTACCCCTTTTTTGTTTTTTTTTTCAATGAAAAATCATAAAACCTGTTCGTTTCTTACTATTTCATTTAATATTTTTCAACTACAATCACAAAGATTAAATCGAATAAACTTAAAATTTAGGACTGAATTATAAATCTCTTATAATTTAACAAATTAGAGAACATGTTCGGGCCATTTGCAGTAATTGTTCTAATTGAATTATAACCATAATAAATAATAGATGCATCGAGTCAATCCCATGCTTCTTCTTGCATTTAACATTGGAATAAAACCAAAACCCGAAAAAAAATAAACCTGGATTGACATAGACATAATTTAAACCATTAAAAAATGGGCCAAAATGGTACAAGCAAGGTAAATAATACCTTTAAAACTACTTATGGAGTAGGTTTTATTGATTCCTTCAACCAACTTGAAAGATTTAAAAAGCCTAGGAGAAGATAGGACTATCAAAATTCTTGACACTTTAAAAAATCAATCTTCAATTACTTTTAAAATGTCAAAATCCATAAACAATATTCAAGAATAATTTTATCTCTTTAAATTCAGCAGTAGCAGCAGCACCAACAACAATAATAATAACAACAATAATTAATTAATACACAAGTAAATTGAGATAGAAAAAGAGATAAATACGTTGATTTCTATAGTTTGAACAATCATCTATTCCATTACTTGAACTTTTGTTCAAGTATACACTATCACACATGATCTTTTTAATGGGTGAGATCAAACCAGTTACACAATATTTTATGGGCTCATGATTAAACTCAATTCTTTTACGGGCTAGTGATCAAATTTATTATAATTGTTTTATGAGATCAAGATTAAACCTGATCCTTTTACAGGCTAAGAATCAAGCCTGCCACAATCTTTTTCAAGGAAAAGATTAAAACCTCTCTTTGACACACAACCAAATAATTAGCCAGGTGGTTTTAAGTAGCACTTGCATTTTCACAAATGGTTTTATCTCTCACAAGAGAATGATCACACCTTAGTAAAAAGAAGATTACAATGATTAAGTTCAAGTCTTGATAGGAATATAATCTAACTCACAAAGGTAAAAATAAGATTTCAATGCAATTAAGATTCAAAGTTTTTTCAAGAGAATAAGAGAATAATCAAAGATTTTTGGAATGGAAAATATCAAAGCATTAAATATGTAAGATTGTAAAATAGTATAAGTGTTGAGAGAGAACTTACATGAAATCAATGGGCTATTTATAGAAGAAAATCCCCAAATTATTACTCACATGAAATAAAAAGAAAAAAGAAATTTTATTCTTTCAAATATTCTTCTCAATTGTTAGAAATGTATAAGGCTTGTTTTTTTTAAAGGAAAAAGTTTGTTGTAAAAGCATGCTAAAAATATGAGTTGACATCTTATATAAAAATAATTCTTAAGTGTTTAGTACACTTCTTTCAGAGTTACAACATTGCCACTTAACTACAAATAGATAATTAGGTGTAGGAACCTACATGATATAATATTTTAGCTACAATTGGATATTAAAATACTTTAAGGTGCAAAAAGATAATGATCTTCATTTAAGTAAGAAATACTAAGATATATGATTAAATAATTTTTCATGATGTATTTTTCAATATGTAGTATTTGATGCACTTAAAATATTTTTGGATGGAAATTCAACAATAAAATATTTTAGGATAAGTGAAGTTCATTTTATGATGTCAAACTAAATCATATAAAGACTTGATTATATAAAAATACAAGATTGATAATCATCAAGTCAAGTTTGCATCCGAGAAGTCCATTGCTTTAATTTGATGTAGAAAATCCCTATAACAATAATACTTATACATATTACACTTAATATGTTGTTATCATTAAAACAAATAATTCATCGGTACATAATGACCTTTAGACTAGCACAACAAATTGATCATAAAAAATCTTAAAAAAATCAACAAGTTAAACTCTTTTCATCATAATTGATCACTAGATTAGTGGTCCGCATGACATCGTGGGCTGGACCAAACTTTTTTTTGGTTTGAAAAAAGTTATTTAAAAAACGGTTGTGTTTTTAAAGAAGTAAGAGAAATCTAAGAGTTGAATTAAACCTTGGTTAATTTGATAATATGATAAAAAATAGGCAACAATAAAAACAAATAAATTATAAAAAAATATTGGGCCATGTAAAGCTGGGTTAACATGCGAAATTCTTGACCTGATATATGAGATTAAGATAATCTCATAGAAAGATGGAATCAACAAAAATCATTTGTAAAAAAGATTTTTTACAAAATATAACCTAACTCATTCCAATCTTTTAAATTCATGACTTGAAAGGTTAACAAAATCGTGATTAATAAAATATTGAGGGATGAAATCAAAAGGAAAATTTCAATAAAAAGGATTAAAAAAACAAATAACAATAAAAAGCATAAGGATCAAATCTGATATAAAAAAATAAACTAAAAATTGATGGATGCAATTGAAATGATATTTTAATTAAGAGAATAATTTAAAAATAACAATCAAAACAATGAGAACCAAAATTGAAAGGTGAAAAACCAAAGGAGAGTTAAATTGAAAGAAAATCCCAATTCTATGAATAACTTAAAATAAAACAAATAGCAACAAAAAAGTCATGGATCAAATTTAGAAGAAAAATAAATCAAATGACTACTTTGAAAATATGCAGGGAAGACTCTAAAACCAAAGAGAAAAGAGGAAAGAATTTTAAAAAAAGAAACAAGCACATGCACATAATTAGATATATTTTCACTATACATGCCGCCCAATAATAGAGGCGACATAACGAGGATTAAAACACCATACGTGTCGTCCAAAGAACCCGAGAGCACCCATGTGCAATCAACTTTTTAAAAATAAAAAATGTAAACTATATCAACTTCGAATTCAATAAAATAATTATAGAAAAACCAAATAAAAAAAACAAAAGCATCCCTTAACCCAGAGCAATTATGATTCAAAGGCATTATGGTTATTTTAGTATGCAACTAAAATAAAATAAAAAAATCTTATCTAGAAGGGTATATCAATTATTTTACTTTGTAAATAACTACAAAAAGACTACTATACCATTGTTATTCCAAGATTAATTGTGTTATGTTTATAGAAGCAAAATCATTATTTCATTGTTCTAATTCACAATAACAATGAACCTACATGTACAATAATACAGCTACAGTGAAATTAATATGAATTAAAAAAATCTATAAAAAGTAAGATTTAAATAAATCATAAGTTTAATAATGATATGTTTAGAGTTAATAAAAAAATCATAAAATTAAACTAAATATATAAATAAACACAACATGTTTTTTTTTAAATTATCATCTTTTAATCTCTGTAAGTTTTCAGTAACCAAACATGGTTTTTAAATAAATAAAAACTAAATAAATCTAAATTCCACAAGGAATTGAAGTGAAGAGGGGAAAGGGAAAAGAATACCCAACAATTGCCCATGTAAATTCTCCGAATCTAAAAACAATATGCTTTTTAAAAATAACAGGATATTTGAATTTATTTGGATAGAATTCAATTTAAAGATTTTAATGATATATGACGTTTGATCTTTTTTTAAGTATTAAAAATTGAATTTCAAATATAATTGAATTTTTAAAAATATTACAAAAATAAATTAGAAATCAATCCTTTTAATTTATTTTTTTAATTTAATATTAAAATTAATTTTTCTAAAGTATTTATTTACTTATTTTTTAAAATCTTTTAAAAAATAAGATAAAGATAATGAAAGTAATAAGATAAAGATAACGGAAGTAATGTAGAAAATAAAATGAAATTGAATTTTATTTTATCTAAATTGGTAAATTTAACTTATTAAATTTAAATTAAATATTATAATTGAATTTAGAAAATCGGTAAAATATACTCTTATTTTCTTATTTTTTAACTCTCTCTCTCTCTCTCTCTCTCTCTCTATCTATCTATCTATCTATATATATCAAACGATTTATTTTAAATAATTTTCATTAACACAAAGAAAAACTTCTCTTCCGCTAAAACTCCAACTGCAAAGATAATCTTCAATGATATCAAGGTTTTAACCTATTCCACTTCTCTCAACTGCCTGTGAAGATAAAGCTTCAAAATCGCATGATCTTTTGTACTCTCTCCACATTTTTATTTCAACTTCACGATAAACCCTCCAAATTCCCTCACTTTCTCTACGTTTCCCAGGAGAAAACCTGCTTAAAACCGCTGCTTCTGATCTGGGTTTTCTTTTTATTTTGCAAAGCTTCTCACTTCCCTCTCTCTATTATTTCTTGTGTGTGTGGTACATCTGATTGTCTTGCAAAAAAATGGCATTTGGGTCTCAGCTGGCTGTTGATTTTGAAGATGGAGAGAATTTCAACACTCGAATCATTAGGGAAAAGGTTTCATCTTTGAAATCGACTTTCATGTCTAGGCACTTCACTGAAGTGGAAGAGTTTTTGGTGTCCATGGTAGAAAATTTGGAGCTTGAGATCAAGTCACTAAAAAAAGAGAAGGAAATGATTGAAGAAAGAGCTCAAATTCAGAGATTAGAGAAGTTGAAAGTTGAGGGTGAACTTAGGGAGTGTACAAGAGAGTGTTTGCAGTTAAAGAAAGAGCGAGATGGGTTTAATGAGACAGTGAAAAGTATTTCAGAAGTTGAAAGGATAATGAGGGAGCTCAAAGAGGAAAATCGTGACTTGAAGGGTGAAAAGTTGAAGGCAGAGACCGAAACTGATTTCTACAAGCGAAAGTTTGAGGATTTGGAGATGATGTCGTTGCTTTTAAAGAAAGATGTCATTTTGAAGCCTGAGGAGCCTATAAGCAATGTTGGGGTTCCTGGAGAGGTTGTGGGAGCGAAGGGCGTTGTAGATGAGAATGTTAAGCGTGATGAAAATGCTGTTAATCTGAAGACTAAGATGTTTGCCACCGATTGTAATGATAATGTTGTTATCGAGGCAAACGGGGTTCCTAGTTGTTACACGCCGAGGGGAATTGTTGATTTGGGTTCTCGGGGTTTGAGGTGTGATGGGGGTTCCGGTGAGGGTTTGGGAAAGAACGGTCTGATTGAAAATGAAAAGGGTGGTGAAGGAAGTGGTAATTTGAAAGCAAAAATGGGTTTTGTGGATAGCCATGGGAACATGGTTTTTGGAGCAAATGGAGGTTCTAGTAGCAATTTGCCGGAGAATGGAGATGGAATCGTGGGTGGTGCTTCAGGTATTGCTAGATCCTTTAGTTTTTTTCGTTATCACATGCATTAATTAAACTGATTGTGTCTATGAATTTGTTACTAATGTTTTGTTTAATCGGGGCAATAGGTGCTTTGATAGGAAGAAATCAGTTTAATGCATGTCATATGAGAGGCCATTTCTTATTTTCCCAATATGTGATTTTTGCTCTTGAAATTTCTCTGCTGCTTCTGTGGAAGACATAGCCAGATATTGATAATGTGGTTTTTCCATTCCAGGTGGAGGAACACCTCCATTAAAAGAAATTATAGAGCTTGTGGACAGTGACGATGACACATCATCATGTGCAATTTCGAGTAGAAACGAATTGGCAACGGAAGGATGTCAGTATGAAGCAGATTTAGATCAGGGAGTTGTCGAAAATGAGACCAAATTGCTCAAACGAAAACGCGCATCTTCTTCGACTTCCAAGGACAGCCATGGTAGTAGCAATGAGCAGAAGGCAACAAAACGCAAAGGGTTGATTGAAGGCCCTGATAGTCTTCCTGTCAATCATCGCTTGGCGACAACCATGTTTTCTGAAAGTAACGAGGGTCGAAATGTCTCTACTCCATCAAGGCAGGGTCAAACAATTTTGACGCAACTTGAGGAGAAAATCACGGCTGAATGTTATTCCCGAAATCAGAGTAATGAGCTTGTCTTGGATAGGCTTCTTCTTGATTCTGATAGTGAGGATAGTTCCAGTTCCTCTGATTCAGAGGATTTGGATTTTTCATTTGACTTCTCTGCCATGACAAAACTCTTCGCAAGCAAGGAGAAACAGGAGTTGAATGGCAGTCGTCATGTAGAAAGCTAGCAGCATCTGCCAGTGATTTTATGTGATAAAATTATATGATATTCTTAATTGGAAGTAAAAATTGCTCTCTTAATCACCCTGGATATACATCATTGGAAGCCTAAGAGACCCTTTGTATAGATTAATCTTTTCTTGTCTTACAGTGAGGGAAGGGGGAAGAGGCTGCACTTAAACTCAGCTTCGTGGGAGTCAGACCCGCAGCCTGTCGCATGATGTGGGGGGTCGCTACCACTAAGCCAAGGGTCTATTGACGGATCAATCAATCAATATATGATTGAATAACATGTCACTTTTATTCAACCTCCACTACCAGCCAACGAGCCCAGCTATGTTATTAATCTTTGGATGATTCACAATGAACCACAATAAGATAGGCAAGCATGACTGCATTGTTATTTTAACCAGGCATGTCGCGCATACTGTTGATCAGTCAATCGAACAACTCTACCTGCATTAAGGCCCCGGAACTATAACAGTATAGAATGTTGACGTTTTGAGCATCGGCAAACCTAGCAGCGATGGTCGCTGGTTTTGTGCCAAAGCTTGTAGCAACCACCAACAATAACAGAAACTATGCTGACCTTTACTAATTATGAAAGAAAAGGGCAAAGCTCAAAAATGAGGAATCCAGGGGTCAACCAAACCCAGAGTATGCTAAATGCCTTTCTAATGGACTATTTCAACCTTGTCTAGTAATTGTGTATTCCTGGTAAGTTATAGATAGCTGTTGTCTAACCTCCCACCCCCTCAACTTTACAAACTAAAATAGAAAAAAAAAAAGCTTGGGTGCTCTGTTCTGTTCCTCCATGGATATACATGCATGATGGCATCATGATGGTAATTGTTGCGAATCTGGGCGTTGTAGTGAAAATAATATGTGCTGAATTTGATCACAGAAACTGCTGCAATGTGGGATAATCTAGCAGATCCAGCTATGGTTTCAGCAGCATCCTGTTATGAATGCACATTGATCTGTCCAACTGATGCAATGCCTTCAAATCACAAGCCCAGTAAATGTCTGGGAGCTGTGGTGGCTGCCCAAGAGAGACGGAGTCAGCTCCTGAAGTTTTCCATCATCTAAAAGCAATACTCGTTTAGCCATTAAAACTGTTTCCAACCGGTGGGCAATGACAAGCACCTATCACCATATAAACTAGTGGTTCAGTACACGTTCAAGCCATCAAAAAAAAAAAAAAACACACATTTGAAAGCATTATTCATAAATGAGCCCCTCAAAGAAATGGTAGTTATGACTTTTTGCCTGCCTTTCAAGAGCGATACCCCCCTTATCTTGAACACAATTTAATGGCTTCATGTTGAATTCTTGCCTCTCCCATATCTCAGATAGTGAAACTGGTTTGAATTTGAATTAAAATGTTAAGGCCAAATGAGGCAGACACCAGAATGTTAGTTGCATTTCGTTGGAACCATCAAACTCCAAGGGCAAATCGAAAAAATATTATGGACTTCTCATCTACAATAGGAAGTATCTTTAACAGGTGGTGTTGGCTAAGTGTCGTGGACACATTTATTTAAGCACTAATGGCACAGGGCCTGATTTAGAATAACCTTTGCTCAAGCCAGATTCTCCTCGTCATATCCATACCTCAAAATATAAAAATATATTAACAAAACACACGTTGGCTGATAGAATGAGTAGTTGTCCTTACAGTATGGTTTTCCATTAAACGCTCCACAGCTTGTCTCACCAGCAATTCAGACCTGCTATCTAGAGCAGAAGTTGCTTCATCCAAAATAAGTATAGAGGAATCCTGGTAGAGTGCTCTTGCAATAGCTAGTCTGCACATTTAAGGAAGCATAAGGGTTGGAGTCCTACACTCTCAGCTAGATATATTAGCCAACCACCAATTCCCTCAAACAAAAACCAATAATGGAAACACCAGTTCAGATGGAAGATTTCACCTTTGTTTCTGGCCTCCACTTAAACTTGAACCCCTGGGCCCAATATTTGTTTGGTACCCTTTGGGAAGCTTTCTAATAAATTCATCAGCATTTGCAGTTTGTGCTGCCAACTCAACCTTCTCCATGTCTATTTTTGTCATTATATCTCTATATCCAATGTTTTCAGCAACTGTTCCTGAAAAAAGACTCTGAAGCATATACAAAAGACTAGATGAAGAGCCACCAGGAGTTTTCTCCATGTTACATGATGTGTGTATAATAACAGTATTTCTGACTACATTTTACTTGCTAACCATCAAGAGAGCTGTTGGAAATTATACACAATAATTAACAAGATAAACTTCAAACTTCCAAGTTTTAGCTAGCAGGCTGACAACAATAGTAATATATATATATATATATATATTAAGTGAACCAATTATCTGATTGATTAGGAATAGACAGTTTCACCATGGAAATTAAATGAGCTTTCCATTTTCTAGAAAAAAGGTAAAATAAGAAACAATTAAAAATGAAGTGGATGAATGGAAACGAAATCAAGCAGCTCCTGCTTGAAAAAAGACCCATTTCAAGCGATTTGGTATTATGAATGAACTCTTTCACAAATCTCAATTGAATGAGATTTTAGGAAGCTGAATCAAAGGCCTTGAACACAAGGCCTTACAATCTCTTCCCCTTCTTTTTCCTTCTCTTTCTTTTTCTTGACAGAGTCCAAAAACAGAAATAAATCAAACATAAAAGGAAGTTCAAAATCTTACTATATCCTGAGAAACCAGACCAACATGCCTCCTCAAGCTTTCCAACTGGACGTTTTGGATATTTTGGTTATCAACAAGTATGCAACCTGTTAGCATGAAAAGATTAAATAAGCAGACACTTTTAAAAGGAACAAAGAGTTTCAAAGTCCAAACATTTGACCATAAATTGACCACATTTTTCAAGGAACTTGTAAAAATTGTATATCCAGATGGCTCACCATGTAAAGGATCATAGAGACGGAGAAGCATTTTAATTAGGGTTGTCTTTCCTCCTCCAGATGGCCCAACAAGAGCTACTGTCTCTCCAGCTTTGATATGAAGGTTCAATCCGTTCAATACAAGAGGGCTATTTTCCCCATATCTAAATGAGATGTCACAAAATTTGACATCTCCCGAGACATGGTCCAAATCCACAGCATCTGGTTTTTCAGTCACCTATATTCAATAATGATTAATTTGCAACTACAAGATGATAAATCCTGACAGGCAAGTATTCAGGGGGCTGAGCCAGGATTCTTTTCTTGGAGGAGCCAGTGTTAATATAGGGGGGAAAAATAGTCACTATCTTGGCATAGGTTCAATATCTAAGATAATTCCAAACACCAGAAAAGTATGCCATCGCTAGAAGAACCATCCCCACTGGATAGATCATGTAACCCGATTAGAGTATAAGCAAGTGCATGTTACTTCAACAAATATAGAAATCATTCTCTCTTTTTATGTTGTGCTTCCTGCCCTTCCATTGAGTGGAAAATCATTTATTTCCATGCAATCAGAAATTTATTAATAATTGCCAAATGACTGAAAATGATGACACTTATGTCAAATCTCTCTCTGAGTATAGAAAATCACAGCTTAGTATGTACAAAATCAATTCATCTGCAGATAAAAAATAGGAGGAAGCATGTGCTGCAGAATCTAAAAGACATAATATATAAAGTTTTTGACAATAACTACAGTTACTATGAAGTTCTGACTTACCTTAGATTTAAACCTGGTCAAATCAAACAAGCGTTCAATAGCTGGTTCTCCTTGTTTCCACTCATTGTATGCTTTTCCAACATCCTGTATGATGCTTTAGATTTATTACTTAAGCCAAATCTTGATTGGCTAAAACATGATAAACATAACAAAAGGCACTGACTATATCTTTTACAACAAACAAAGTTCTTAGCACGCAACGGCTTTTTTTATTTATTTTTATTTTTTGCTAGATAAGTAATTATGGTTATTGGCACTGGGGCCACAGTCCAGGATGCTGTGTGCATTTCTGGGTGGTTAAATTAATAAAGGGCAGGTCAAAGGTAACATCATATGAGGGAGAGAGGGGAAGGCAACAACAAAACCAATGAAGATGCTGGTAAAATCCCTCCTATTTCTCATAGAATCCAAAGATAATGTGATTAGATGATGTTACCTGGATTGGCTCAACGACAAAAATCAATGAGGTTATAAAAGAAACCATGCTACAACCATCAAAACAACCACTTGAAACCACCATTGATCCAACACAAAGGATGGATAATGCTCCAAAGTATATAATCTGTACAATTTGAGGGATAAACGCCTTCATTTTCCTTTTGGTAAGAAGTGCAGATAGGTCAGCATAAGCAAGCCTTTCAAACCTAGCAATCTCACAAAACTCTGCATTGCTTGCTTTCACAAAAAGAATTGCCGGGAGAACCTAATATATATAAAATAAATAAATATATCATTTAACGATAAACAACAGGGTAACGGCTAAGACCAAAACACATGCATAATTATATGTCAAAAACAGATTAAGTGCAAGTGTGTCTGCATTGGGGGGCGGGGGGGTCCACCTATATTCATCTTTTGGTAGATTACCACAAATGTAAAAGGTGGGACTGATAAGGAATAAACATAAGCATAAGGTATGAGAAATCCAAAAACTATGACATGCATTGCAACATAAAGGAATTTTGGGCATCATACAAGTTTCAAAACTCTACCTCGTTAAGGTAGGCTGAAAGAGCTGAAATAGTAAGCTGTGCCTTCTTAGATATCTTCCGAAGCCTGGTTCCAAGGTATGCAATTGCAAGAGCTGTGCAAGGAATCACCTATAACATTGCAGAAAAAATTCCAGACCCCTAGATGAAGAAGAATAATCTGAGCATAATCAGATATGTTGAAGCTGCTTTATCCCTTACCATAGCTGAGATCAAGGAAAGGGCAGGGCTAATAACCAACATCCGTGAGGCCATTGCTGATAACTGCAGAGCACTGGGCACAATGGTCTGTGATACAAATTGAACTCATCATTGAGAATTAAAGCAAAAATGAGTACACTTTGTGTGCAAGGTTTATCATGAGGCTTTATTCCATAACAATGAAATTAAAAGCAAGACATGTATAGATGCAAAATCACAACGCGTTCCTCCACACAGACACACCACCGAGCACAAACAAGAGGTTACATCTACTCAATAAAGACATGCGCATGATTAGCCGTTTTTAATCTACCCACTAATAGAGAACTCTTATTTTCCTAACCAGTAACTACTTGCCAGTGTGCACAAAATTGAGTCTTAAAAGCAATCATACGAAGACTAGCATTATATACCAGTAATCGATTGTCAGAGAAAAAACACATAGAAATCAATTAACTTTCAGTATATACTTAAGCAATTAACTCCCTACTTTTGTTCACGCAAAAATAAACAATCACTCACATTGAGAAGCGCATAGAGAGTGTCGGCGACATCAGCAGCCTCAGCAGTGATCCTATACGCCACATCCCCAGAAGAAACAGCACCTCCTCCTTCAAAAAACCCCAATTCTCTCTCCAAAACCCTCTCAAAAACAAAAACTCTAATCTTATAACTGGCATTCAATGCAGCCTCCCACAAGAGTGCATGCTGGCCATAAGTAGCAATCAACTTAGCCAAAAACAAACCAGCCAGCACCAACCCGTCATTTCTCAGCGTAACCCCATTAATTTTACCAATACTAGAGGAGAATTGACCAAATTTAGGCACAAGTTGGGATAAAGAAAGGACAGAAAGTAGACTGCAAAGCCAACCAAGTAGGATTGGCTTATACTGAGAAAAAATAAAGGGTTTTATAATGGAAAGAGGATCAAATGGTTCGTTAGTGTTCCCTTGTTGCTGTTGTTTATGGGGGCCTATTTGAAGCTGTTGCCTTTGTTGCGGGGCGATAGAAGAAAAGAGAGAAAAGGTGGAATAGAGGGGCTTAAGGAGGGTTTTTGAAGGGAGTTTGAGAGTAGGGTTTGTTAGCTGTAAGGGTTTTGAAGGGAAGGGGATTCGGCGTCGGGATTGCAGATTCTTCATGTGGAGAGGAGAAGGGAATGAAGACGAAGGAGGAGAGGGTTTTAGTTGACATTGAAGAAGAGACATCCTCTCTCTTTCTCTCTGTTTTTTTTTTATCTTTTTCTTAGAGGGAAAAGACAGAGGTTTTTATTTATATATATATATATATATATTTTTTTTTTTTTTTTTTTGAAGACGAAGACGAAGAATAAATAAACAAGAAGTCCTTTGGTAAGAAAGTTTGAAAAGAAAGGAAGCTGGCAGGTGGCCGATAACATAACGGCGAGGACACGTTACGCCTTACGTCTTGTTGTGTCACCGGAAGAACTGGTCTCCCTCTAGTCTCTACTCGCTCTTAGGAAGGCACATTCTAGCCTGGTCTCGTTCTTTTCTTTTTCTTTTTTCTTTGATAAATAAATAAATAAATATCTTGGCAAGAATCTTTTAATTTTTATGCACCGTTGTTATATTTATTTCGGTTCTTATTTATAGCTGGAAAAAAAAACAAAAACAAACGTGTGTATAAACGACTATTGACATGAAGGAAGGCCATTTTCTACGGTTGGAATATACTTTTTTATTTATTTATTTATTTGAAAGAAAGTGGAATAGAAATAGAAATATGATTCCTTCCAATAATTCTTTTTTTTTTTTTTTTAATTTGAAACTAAACGCATTGTGGCAACACTTTATTATATCCATAGAAAATGGGTGGTTCGTCTAATTTAATATAAAGTATCTTATTTTTCTGTGGTGAAATTCCTTTCTTAGAAAATTCTAATTATTATTATTATTATTATTATTATTATTATTAAATCAAAGGATTTTTTTTAAAGGTTGGCTGATAGCATTATGGCTACTGCCAACTGCCAACTGCCAACTGCCAACTTCTCTCCACGAAAACTTAACATCCAACTATTAAGAAGCATAGAGGTAAACAAGATAAATGACCTCTACTATGCTATTGGTCGTTCCAAGTTTTTTTATGTAATTTTTATTTTTATTTTTATTGTGAAGAACTATTTAATTTAATAGTATTATAAAGCATCGTATTATAGATCAATTTTAAAACATTCTAAATTATTTATTTAGCTCAAATTTAAAATTAAATTATTTAAAAATTATTCCGGCGTGACCCAGTTGACTTGATGGATCTAAAAGCAATTTAAACTACCAATAAAATATGGTTTGATTTTTAAAAAATATTTAAAATGATATCTTTTTTTAAAAAAAATATTGAGATGACAATACATTGGGTTGACTTGAGTTTCACAACTTAACCTGCCAAACTAGCCATCCAGATCATGAACTCTACTGGGTTTAATAATTTTCTTATAAATTATTTTTTACTTAATTACATGGTAAAAAAACAGATGCCTACAAAATTGAGCACTAACCAATTGTAGTGACATTTGTTTGAGACCACGATAAATCTATAAAAAGTATACCAAAATAAATTATGAAGCCCGATTCAAAATCAACTAAAGGATAAAATTGAAAATAAAAAGGCAATAAAGAAATCAATACAAACCCAACGTTGAAGGAAAAAATTAAAAAAAAATTCAATAAAAAAATAAAAAACCAAGCCAAGTGCAGATGGGACATGCTCACGTGTTTGGTCTTAATAAAAAAACTCAAGCTCGTACCTTTTTTATCTTAGTAACGAATGATTTTTTTTTAGCCAATGACAAGTCACCTTCTAGGCAACATCCCAAAATCTAGCCACCACTGTGGTGGTCTAAAAATCAAGGGTTTTTTGGCATAAAAAATAATTTTTCAAGTTATTTTCAACTATTAACCCTAAAACATCCCAAAATCACAAAACAAAACCAAACAAATCTAAAAAATATAAACTGAGCTCGACCTAATTTTTCAGGCACGTTTAGAGAAAATAACCACTATCATCGAACCTCTTTCGTTGAATGAAATCTGTTGACATCAAGAATGACAAGTTTCGCTTGTTGAAAAGTGATCATTTACCAACTTTCTCTCTTCTGTCATTTTTTGGTGACTTTTTCTCTCTTTTCTCAAACTAAATAATTGAAATGTTAAAAAAATAAACTTTTGAACCAAGATTTACAAAAGCTAAAGGAACCGTGTAATAAGAAAAAACAAAGTAGATGGACTAAAGAGAACTTTTTCTATCAAATTTGAGATTGGTCATAAGGTTTCTCCTTGTCCTCCACTTTGGTCCTCTATTTTTTATTTATTTTTATTTCCTTAACAAATGTTGACAAATTGATCATGAAATTAGGCATAGAGAAAACTGCAATTGAAAAAAAAAAAAAAAGAGTTTGAGGATGAAAATTAAAAAAATGGATATTATGATTTGCTACAATGATTTACCTATCCTTTTAGTACATTGTTTTTGTGATTGTAAATTTGAGCACTATCACTTTGTTAGCTTTAACTAAATCAAGATAAAAAAATTTAAAATTTTATCTTGATTTAGTTAAAGCTAACAATGTGATAATGCTCTGCATGCATTATCAAAAACACATTTAGTAGTTTCCTTTCTTATCTTCCAAATGGTAAGGCATATGAATTGGCAACTCATCCAAAATTAAATATTTATAGGTTGTTTATTTTTTACTATAATTGAATTCAATATATAAATAAATTAAATTCAAGAGATAAAATTCAATTTTTTTTATATTACTCTTATCACATTTATCTTATTTTTTAAAAGGTATCTGGAAAAAAAATGGATAGATGGGCATTTTAGAGAAAAAAAAATTAACATTAATTTATTATTTTTAGTATAGAATCAACAATCCTCTAGTTTATTTTTGTATTATTTTTAATGATTGAATTTCATTTGAAATTCAATTATTAAAAATAAAACTTGAGAGTTAAAAAATTCTCCTTCAAATATTATTATTATTATTATTATAATATGCAGTAATTCACATAGCAATGTGGAATGCACATGCCCATCCTTCACTGCTACATAAAAAAAAGTTCCCTCGAAAGAATGGAATGCCTTGTGATCTCAAAAAAAAAAAAAAAAAATCTAAAAAAGGTTTAAGATATCAGGAAAATTGAGCAATTGCTGGAGTTTATAATACCATCCGGCTAGTGATTTCATCTCTCTCTCAATTTTTTGGTTACGGCAAAGACAGCCCCGGCAACAGCAATGATCATGGCTGAAACTAAGATGGTTGTTTTGAGTTTATGCATAGCATCCTGCTTTTCCCTTTCCCTTTTTCGTGCAGCCTCATCTTGTTCCTGCAATGCAATGCAAGTTAGTTGGAGACGGAAGAAAGATACCAGAGCAAGGAGAGGGAAAACAAGCAGGCATAATGAAGGTTTTCTTAAATATTCAAGAGAAGTGACGTCTCCTTCAGGATTTTTCACATGTTCATGATTATATCATTTCCCAATGAGACTTTTGGACTGCTATGAGAAAAAAGATCATGTTTTTGGGCATATCAACATGCAATGGAATGCATTTTTGCCGGTATGTTCATACCTTGAAAGCTTATATTACCAAACCAAATATCATATTCCCTCTCACCTTAACAAGTGAATTCTAAATGTTCAATTTAAGTATAAATTAAGAGCAAGTATGAAAGTCTGACACCCCTTTTGTTTCTTTTCAAGCAGATGAGTTTCAAATCTTCAGATGTCATTTCACAACAAATATATATATATATTAAAGGGGGACTGAAGGGACTAATGGTTTTCTGTATGCATGAACATACGATTTGCAGATCCCTTTTTATCATCAGATGAGCATAAAATAAATCAAGATTTGCGTAGCCTTTCTGGACATGCTAATTTTCAATATCAGAACCTAAAAATGTACGAGTCCATATAGAAATTCAAATAATAAATGGTCAAAAAAAGAAGAACAACCACAGTTTTGATCGATGTCTATTTCCTCCTGTACTGCGTGTAAAGATTGGTTGAATTGAGTGCAAACTTCAAAAGTACCTGCCGAGTCTCCTTTGAGGTGGCAATATCTGATGATACAGGATCAACTTCAAACTCCTTGTTTTGGCTAGGGTTCAATGCTTGATCAACATCAGCCTCTGGAAATGATGATGCTCTATCTATTGCCATTTTTTCTTCCCTCATAAATCTGTCTTTCAAGTAAGTGTAACCTTATCGTTCTCTCTTTTGCTTGCCAAGGAAGAAGAGGAAAAAGAAGGGACCTATAAAACTGGGCTTTTAAATAAATAGTTTGTTGTGTCATGCACCTGATAATCAGATGCTAAAAGATTGCTACTGTTTTTGGGATCTTAAGGACTTTCTCTTCTTTGTTCACAAGAATCACAACTTCCCGGGAAATCTGTCAGATTTAACTATTTCTTGGATGTACATAATGACAAAATTGTCCTTGGAGCTTAGCTTCTTTTGTCATTGTTTTGATGTACATAGCCACCAATCCTCGAGTAACATCTGTAAGACTACAAGTACAGCAGAAAGAAAGTGCACATGTGGTCTGAGAATCATGAACTGGATACCTTCAACAGACAATAACAACAACAAAAAGCCCTGCTATTGGGTAGAACATTAGCGATGAACACTTGTCATTACAGATTGCACAACAGTTTGTGTACTAAAAATATTACCAGAATAACATGATTTCATCTCAGCCTTTGTTCCCCACTAATACATTCACATCTGAATTCTTAAACAAGTTACTTACAGGCATTAATGCATGGTTCTTCGCCACGAGGACGGTTGAAAACATTATTGTCTTAAAAATTTGTATTCATGAAGAGAATTGTCATTAACTATCAAGTCCCTTAATCTCAGCGAGCTTTGAACTCTACCTTCATGATAAGTGGAGATATGTGAGAACTCGTAAAAGGACCGGGGCTATGATTCGTTTGCTTTAAGTCATTCTTGCAGCGCCTGCCAGCTTAAGCTCCTAATTACTTGATCCAAAACCACGAGGACTTGGCCTTGATGATACCGAGTCAACAAATCGCCTCCTTGATTCAGATTTTCTCCTCCTCCTTGCAGCACCAGGAGAAGCCTTATCCAGGAAATATCCAAAAAGATAAAAAAAAAAGATAGATTAGGATGTCGACTTATCAGATGGATTCGAGTTAGCTTTATAGTTTCTCTTCAGGTGTCCGATATTCTTAATGCCTTCAAACATGGGAATCGCAAAATTTGTACAATTATAGGTGTAAGGACCATGCAAGTTATTAATGTCTTTTACGTTTTGCAAGTTGCAGAGAAGTTCTGTAAATAGGAAAAATAAAATAAAATTCAAAAGGCACAAAGAAGTAAAGGCACAAAGAAGTTTTCTCCTGATAAAAAAAGATTGCTTAAAAGAAGCAAGCTCAATTTACCATCCTG
>Ga0307517_10005715_pt1 | contig 18621 bp, 9 predicted proteins | sample 23_EM_MG_FD_194515 | JGI IMG/M metagenome (GOLD analysis project Ga0307517, IMG submission 194515) | Populus trichocarpa ectomycorrhiza microbial communities from riparian zone in the Pacific Northwest, United States - 23_EM | ecosystem: Host-associated > Plants > Roots > Unclassified | place... | reverse complement strand
TGAATATTATTATTTTTACTATAATCAAAAGTATTAATATTAAAAATATTATCTTTTGTGTTATAAATATTATTATTTTTATAATAATTAATATTATTAATAAAATAATTACTAAATTAGAAAAAAAAATATTCTTAATATTGAAAAACAATAATAGATTCGATTTGAAAGGTAAAATTAAAAATTACTATTATTATTATTATTCTTATTATCATCATTAAAAAATTTTAAAAAATTTGTTATTACTATTAAAAAAACCACGTGGGGACACATGGTGCTTGGGCTGCTGCCTGTGTGCGGGGCAGATCCCAGCGCACACGTGGCGCTTGGGTTGCAGCCTGTGTTCTGGCAGACCATGCGCACATGTGGCGCTTGGGCTGCGCTGGGCGTGAGCCATGCCCGCGTCCACTTGGGGACACATGGCACTTGGGTCATGGCGCTAGACCCAAGAGGAAGGGGTCCGGCGTAACGATCCAATTCTATTGGATCCTTCATCAAGACCCAAGGTTCCTAGGTCCTACAATTCTAAATATTATTATGTGTTTTAGAAATATTATTATTTTTATTATAATTAATATTATTAATAAAATAATTAATAAATTTGAAAGAAAATATTATTATTAATATTAAAAACATATAATTATTTATCTTATAATTTTTTATGATATTTTTTATAAAAATAAAAAGTGAGTCTGTGGCGTATTATTATTAGAAATATTCATCTATTCTAAGTATTAATATAAAACATATTTTAATTTGCATTGTAAATATTATTATTTTTCTTATAATACAAAGTATTCATATCAAAATATTATTATTTTTCTTATAATTCAACGTATTAATATCAAAGATATTATTATTTGTGTTATAATATTCTTATTTTTATAATAATTCAAAGTTTTAATATGAAAAAAAATTATTATTGGTGTTCTAAATATTCTTGGAAATAAAAAAAGTATTATTTGTGTTATGAATATTATTATTTTTACTATAATAAAAAGTATTAATATTAAAAATATTATCTTTTGTGTTATAAATATTATTAAAAAAATAATTACTAAATTAGAAAAAAATTATTCTTAATATTGAAAAACAACCATAGATTTGATTTGAAATGTAAAATTAAAAATTACTATTACTATTATTATTATTATTAAATTTAAAGAAACTATTATAACTATTGAAGAAAAATCACGTGGCGCTTGGGCTGCTACCTGTGTGCTGGGTAGACCCCAGCACACTCGTTGCGCTTGGGCTGCTACCTAGGTGCTGGCAAACCAAGCACACACGTGATGCTTGGTCTCCTGCCTCAGTGCTGGACACACCCTTGCGCACACATGGCGCTTGGGCTGTACCAACACCCAACTATCCTAGGATCCCGCATGCTGCAGAACCCAAAATAGCCTTGGGTCATTGGCTGTGCAGGACCCAAAATACACTCCAAATAGCCTTGTGTCCTGCCAGCGTCAAGATCCAATTTTTTTATAAAAATAAAAGGTGAGCCTGCGGCGTAGCGCGGGCCACCTAACTAGTGTTTTAACTAACCTTTAAAATTACCTAAATAACTTCAAAGGTTTTTCATTGGTGTTATGTTTAATTTTTATATTTTCTTCACTTTTCATTCTCTTTCGAAAAGAGAAGGTTGGGAATTACTTATTTAGTTTATTTTTATTTAGTTTATTTTTACCAAAAACTCATGTTATGTGAAAAAGCCTCTCATTTATTTAACTAAGTCATCGATACTAATTTATCATATTCAACTAGCGAACCCATTTAAATAAAAATAAATATTTTTTCAATAGATTTTTATATTTTATTTATAACATTATTTATATTTATATTTATATTTATATCTAAATCAATTGTTCATAGTCATCCGCATAATAACAAAAATAAAGAAAAATTACATCTAACATCTTAAAGTTTAGTAAAAATTGCATTTACCTATTGAATTTTGAAAAATTACAGTTTGCAACCTAGGTTAAAGCCATAATACACCTATATATTATAATAATTAGAGACATCAAATTACTCATCGTTTCTCTTTCTCTTTCTTTAACTAACAAACAATGTAAAACTTGTGATTTCTCCCCAATCAAACAACAAAATTACTACTAAAATCGATTTCTCGCATGAATTTATATTTCAACGTAGCTGTTTGTACTGGGTTTGTGTTAAAAGGAGTCATGTTCATGTTTATGTTAGATCTAGTTCTCTATGTATAAATTTTTATTTACAACAATAAACAGATGTGAAATCAAGATAAGAATTTTTCAAAGTTAGAAAGTTTTAACTGAAATTTATTAATATTCAAATCTTTGAAAGAAAAAAGAAAACTAAATCGAATAAATCTATTTGTTTTTGTATTCAAGATTCTTAAAATCTGTTTGGTTTCTTTAGATTCTTGTTTCTTAATTGTGGAATAAATGTTTATATCATGTTAAGTTGAAGTATATTGAAAAGAAGAAAACCCTAGATAGATAGCAATGGGTAAAAATAAGATTGTTATCTCCACCGCCACCAACAACAATGGTAAAATAGAAGATGTGCAAAAGGAGAAAATATCAGATATAGCATCACTTGAAGAGATTAATGAAGAATATTTTAATAAGTAAGAAGTTATTGTAGTTAAAGGTACTCCTTTGAATGAAGATGCTTTTGAACTCACCAATTTTAAACATGGTTTAAGTCTATTAACTTGTCTAACTATTGTCTTTATGTCCGAACCAATGATCTCTTAAATATTAAATGTTAGCTTTAATTTGTCTTATTATTAAGTGTCTTGTATTTGGTTGTCATTGGATTGTTTTGGTATTTTTCTTTTTAAATGTCTTTATATATTTTTCCCGATATATATTTCACTTCACAACTTGATTGTGAGAACTTATGTAAAGAATGTGTATGCTCTAGTGGTCTAATTATAACAACCTTTTTGTGGGGAAATAAAGAGCCAATGTTTGGCTGATAACCTTTATTTTCCATGGAAGATTTTAAAACCTAACACCAATTATTAGCATGGCATGGACATTAGTTGCTTCAAATTTAGCACCACCCGGTAAATGGTGCAAAAACTTTCATGGCTTGTTAACTTAGTTATGTGTCCACCATTCTCCTTTTCATTCAAAATAGGATTAAACAATAACAACAAACAAAAAAATTAGATGGTAAGAGATATGTACAAGTATCAAGTTGGAGGTGGATACATTTTGGATTATATAATCTTTCTTAAGAATAAGTTGTTCAAAATAAGCCATTAAATAAGTTGTTTGTTGAGGTACAAGTAGATGATAGTTCCAAGAAATCTTTGGTGTCTTCTATGAATAGTAGTAAAGAAGATAAGAGATGAATGTGGTTAAAGTTATTCATATTGAGAAAGAAGAACGAGATTTAGGGAAAAGGGAGATTGACTTGGATTTAGAGGTGAAAAGTGAGGGAGGAATGACGAGAGTGTTGATGTTGAGAAGAGGGTGAAGTCTATTTAGAGAGTGTTAGTGTGATTAAAGATAACAAGTAAATGTGTGATCTTACTACTGAAAGCTTATATAGAAATGAAGATGATGATATTTTCTCTTTTTAAAAAAATTTAATATTGTGAAGTGTTACTATGAGGATCTAGATGGACGATCTAGATTTAGATTTTGGGTGGAGGTGAAATATGGACATTTGTGGTATTTTCATTAATTTAACACAATAAGGGCTTTTTAGTCATCAAATGAAAAATAATGATAAACATGTAAATAATCAAATAATTTTTATTGACTTTTTTGGCATGCCAGGTACAAAATATAAATTGTTACATGCACACCAAAGTTTAGGATGCAAACTGTAATTTTTCAAAACTTAGTAGGCAAGTGCAATTTCAACTAAACTATAGAATGTCAAGGGTCATTTTTCTCAAAGTTAATTATAAGAAAATAATAAGATGATTCAATAATTGCATACATTGTTGATGTGAAAAGATAATATAGTTGTAATATCTATAAAAAGTAAGGAAAAATTGTTTTATGAGGTATTTGGGACAATAGTGACAGTTGTTTTTCAAAGTGTTTTTTGTTTGAAAATGCATCAAAATAAAGTTTTTTTATTTTTTAAAATTAATTTTTAGATATTAGTACATCAAAACGATCCAAAAACATCAAAAAATTAATTTGAAGCAAAAATAATTTTTAAAATTCCTATTGAAACACCCTTTTAGATAGAAAGGATGTATGAACATGAATATTAAGGATTTGCTTTTGCATCAAAAGGAAAGAAAATAGTGAAAAATGGATGAAGTTTATGTTTTCATAATAAGGATTAAATATTTTATACTTTGAAAAAAAAGTATACATTTATATAGAAAATAAAGATCGACCCTTAGAATAAAAGGTATTAATTGCTAATGAAGCTATTTAAAATTTGTTCACAAAAAACAATAATTTAGGGAATTCTAATTTTTAAGGGTCAAAATGAAATATTTAATAAACGATAAACGTTATGGTTTATTTTTCTCTCATGATAGTTATCGCATTCATAATGGACAGCCTTTGTTATTTGGTTAACCGAACTTGCATCAACATTAACGCTATTTATCTCTTAAAATGATAAATAATCACCAAATAAAATATTCAATTTTTATTTGTTATTATTTTCTATTTCATATTAGGAGAGTAGTACTTGAACCAAGACATCAATCACTCAAAGTTGTCAATATTGGTTTGGTTGGTGTTTTGTTTTTCTTATTTTATTTTTCTTGTTGAAACGATATATTTTAGTTCCAAATCATTTTAGTATGTTGTTTCGGAGTCGTATATTGTACACACACACTAATTCAACATACATAATTCCAATTCAAATCTAAAAATAAATTAATTTTAAATTATGCAATATAAATACAATATCAAGCATCAAAACATAATTTTAAAATTTAAAACATTTGTAGTAACTCAACACAAACAAAATGTTAAAATATTGAGAAACTAAAATGTTGATCTTGATCTTGTGGTGGTTTGTAAGGAAAGTCATCAACCAAATATTCTAATAAATAATCATTTTTACTAAGCTTATCCTCACCATCAAAACAAATATCTTCATCCTCTAAAGTCAAAGTAAACAAAGATACCTCAATAGTTTCTCAATTTATATCATCTCCATTAAAAAGGGTAGGTTTTCACAAATCCACTCATTTTATAGTTCAATGATATCAAGGCTAATGAGATCTAAAGCATCTCTTATTTTGCTCAAATTCTCATAAAGTACAAACATGAAATAAAACAACATGAATATAAACCATATATATTAGTGATAAATTTAATTTTTTAAAAAAATAATATAAATGTTAGTGAAAATAGTAATAATCATTTTCAATATTATTATTAATAGTATGATAATTGTCGCACCCTAAACGCAAAGGCATGATGACACTTTCCAGACGGTGTTCTAGATGGTTTTTAGTTTCATAAAAAAGTCGTCACCTAGTATTATGGTTACTAAAAATCCTAACTACTCTTTTAGATACTCTAGGCAAGTGGCTGATTGTGTAAAGGAAAGTTATTAACACCCTTAGTATGCCCTACTTGAGGTAAGTTGCATTGTTTTTTTTTTTCTTTCTTCATTATAGTTTAATGGTGTTTCTATTCCTATTAGTCTAATATGACGGGTTTTCTACGATGAACAAACCTTGGTTTCGTAAGTCAAGAACTTGGTTTAAAATAGTGAAATGTCCTCAATTATCATTAAGGCTTCTTTTGGGGTAAAACTAGAATTTTTGTTGCTATATCATTCCAAATAATATTTCAAATAAAATTTCTTGCGGTTTTATCTTTATAATAGAAGTGAAAGAGTTGTATTATTCTCAATAATATTTTGGATATTAACCTTATATAGGTTTTTTTATCCTTATATTAAAGGTGAGTAATAAAAATTTATTATCCTTAATAATATTTTGGATATTCACCCTTTTTAGGGTTTTTTTTATCCTTATATTAAAAGTGAATAATATTTTCTTGACAAAAATAAGTTTTTAATGTTTTTTTGAAAGACTTGGCCATATGTTATTTAAAATAAAATCGTATTTTTTAAAGAAAGGTTTTTCTGTTGTTTTTTTTTTATGAAGGGAAAATGACTTTATCAATACTAAAAAAGTGTTTCACGTGTAGGTCATAATTTCAAATATTACATACATGAGGGTAAAAAAACAAAAAAGTAAGGAATTCAAAATTAATTGTAAAATTGTCTTTCGAACATTAAACATTTATTAAAACTAGACAAAGATCGTGTTCGACAAGATGCAAATAAAATGTTTTTATCAAAGATAATTTTACCACGATATCAATTCAAAAATAATTATTGTTCATCAACTCAAAACCGAACAATGCCAAACATCCACACAAGTTTTATTAATTTCACTTACTTTGTTCAAATTTCATGTTAATCCAAATAAATCAAAATAAATCCACACATAACTCATGCACCAACGTAATGTCCAAAAAAGCAATCTTAATCCAAAAAAAAAATATCACAATTCAATACAAATAACCACAAATTTCAACAAAAAAAAACACACATCAAACCAAATTATAGTGTCCATACAATCCAAATATTATACAAAATAATAAGCATTTGGTTTCAAAATTTCACAATTGTATAGCAATTTGTCTAAAAATGATTTGTGTTTATAGATCGACCTTTCGAGACATTTGAAATGTCCAAGATATACTGAAATTGATAAATAAAGACTGCAAGAATAGTGGCGACGCGTGTATCACGTGCCATCACCACTATCGATGCGTGGATTCACATACCGCTACTTTTGGAGGGGAGTGAGCTGGTGGATCTAATGGTGATTTATCTCATCTTCACCTCTAGACTGGCGGTGACACCCACCGCTCTCAAGGACAGAGATTTGGACTTCCAAAGCTTTGGTTTTTTATTTCTTCCTCTTTCTCTCTTTCAGCTCACTCTCTCTCTCTCTTTACTGTAACTTTTCTTTCTTACTCGACTCCTTTTTTAGCTTGAATTTCAAATCCATGACCCGAGCCATAAACCTCACTAAGTTTAATAACTTTGTGTCTTTAAAAGTATTTTTATTCAATTATATAATAACAAAAATAGTCATTAGCAAAATTGAGTATCAACTTATTATCGAGATATTTGTTTGAAACTACAATACTTTCTTTTAAAAAAAACCAAAATAAATTATGAAGTCTAATTCTAAATTAACCTAAGTTGATTCGTCAAACTTCTATCCGGGTCATAAACTCCACTAGGTTTAATAACTTTGTTTTTTCTGAATATATTTTTTATTTAATTATACAACAATAAAAAATAGATGCTCGTAAAATTAGGCACCAACTAAATATCAGGATGTTTGTTTGATGCCATGATAAACCTACAAAAAGTAAACTAAAACAAATTATAAAGCTTAATTCAACATAAACAAAATATTAAAGGATCAAATTGGAAAAAATAAATAATCAAAGAGAAAAAAAAAAAAAGGTCATGCACACATGTGTGGGGCAGGCCTGCAAATGAGGACTGTTTTTATTTATTTATTTATTTTTTAAGGGGCGTGTGGCATGTCGTTAGAACTTTTAAACCAAAATTAAATTTAGAAAAACTAAAGGGACAATAGAGAAAGAAAAAGAAAAGTAAATGGATTAAATAGAACTTTTTCACTCGAATTTGAGATTAGCTATATGGTTTCTCCTTGTTTTACCCTTTAATCATTTTTTTGTTGAATTTTGTCTTTCTCAAACAAACCTTATCAAACTAATCATTAATATGATCATTAGAAGAAAAAACAACTAAGGGTGAAGGAGAAATTACCATAGCCCAAGAATAAGATTACTATTCATTGGAATAGAAATTCGACGATATTGCTCCTGGCTCAAAAACCCTTTCAACTTAGCATTGAAGACAAGGTGGTCTTTTTACCATAATAAAATTGTATTTTACAAATTGTATGGGGTTAGATTGGTCACTTCGCTTTCTTTTTTTTGCATAGTAAAAATACAAATTTAACTCTATAATAAAAAATATATATATATAATGTCTATTACCCAAGGATGTTTTGGTCTTTTTTAATTTTATCAAAATAGTGTAATTATTATGATGTCCTTAAAGAATAACTCTCTCACTAGGGTTTTTTTTTGTCATTTTAAATTGGTTTTATTGTAAATTTGAAGGTTTCTTAGAGACTTTTTTGTAATTGAAATATATTAAATATAATTAAAAAAATGGTGGCTTGTGCATGGCACACGCCAGCATTTAGACGTATGGAGGGCGGTCCGACAATCAAATGCAGCCTTCTAGAGTAGCGTTTGAAAGATCTCAACATCCCTGACCCAATAAGGCAGAACATGTTCCAAGATTCACAGTGGTTTGACGTCGGCAATCATTTCTTTTTTCTCCCTTTTCTCTCCCCACACCTAGATTTCCGCGTTATCCCCTTAAAAATTCAAGAACAATTCTTTAATTTGTTGATTTTTCAAATTTGGTCCTTTTTTTATTATGATTTTTTTTATTTTGAATAATTTATAAAATTGACATGTCTTTTCAATTTCATCCCTCTACTCTTTTTTTGTCTTTCAAATTTGGTCCTTATTTTTTTTTATCAATTTTTTGTTTGAAATCATTTTTCAAGTTGATTTAGTTTAACGATATCACCCTCCTTTGGACTTTTTTCCTATCAAGTTTAATTTTTATTCTTTTTATTGCCATTTTTTTCTTTGATATGTTTTAAAAATTGATATTTTTAAATTGGTTCATAATAAACTTTTTAATTGGACTCGAATCTAGAGTTTCACGGGTTACGAGTTTTTATGTTTTCTTTTATAATTCCATCCCGTATGGGTTTTTTTTCTATCAAATTTGATCTTTATTCTTGTTATTGCTATTTTTTTTTTTTTTTTTTTGTTTTTTGAGTTTTTAAAATTGATAATTTTTTCACGATTTCATATTCAAAATTAAATTGGTTGAGAGTTAAGTTTCTTAATTCAACTAGGGTTTAAGATTTCATAGGTTGCGAGTTTTTGACATTCAACCATAGAAGGTTTAATCAAGTTTGCTTAGTTTTTTTTCTTTTAAGCTGATTTTGTTTTACTCAATTTTTTAGAGTTTTGCTTTGTTATTTTTTTCGGTTTGACTTATATAGAGTTAATCTTAGATTCATAACTAGAGCCACTAATTTTTAAGGTTAAATTAAGTTGACTTTAGTTTTTTTTGTTATTTTTTAATTTTATTTATTTAAATTTCATCATAATTTAATATATTGAAAATTGACCTTTCTTACTTTTTTTGTCCTTTCCTTATAAGTGGTTCTTTGTTTCTTGCTTATTTTTTAAAAAAAAGATTATCTTTTATCTATTATTACAAAGTTTGTGAATTAACCCAATTTAAGTGAGTTTTTCTCTTGTTTTTTTTTTTATTTTCATCTTTCAATATTAAATTGCTCATGTTAATTTTATTTTTTGTTACCTTTTTCATTATTATTTTTTCTTATCATTTTTTTTATTATTATTGTTATATTTTTTTATTCATTTTATTTAAATTACCAATTAGTTTAGTTATTTTTTTACCTTTTTCATTATTATTTTTTCTTAGTGTTGTTATCTTTTTATTTATATTATTTAAATCACTAGTTGGTTTGGTGACTAGGTCTTATTTTTTTTCCCTTAATATTTTTTTACATCAAAAAAAGAAAAAAGATTTAACCAGTCTACAGTAAAACACAGGCCACAAATCTAAGTAGAAAGCTATAATTCAAAAAAAAAAAACATGAGGTCAAAATTTAAAATTAAAAAAAAAAATTATTACAATAGATCACGTTTTAGTATATTTTATAATTACTTGAAAGGAGAGCAAATATTATTAAATTAAAATCTTAAAATTTCGAAATAACTATTGCTGTCTAAAACAATAAGGGTAGAAAACATTTCCCTTTGAAAATACAAAATTTACTCCAAAAATTATCTCATACATAAATTTAATTTCTATCTTCATTTTTATCTCTTCGTCTAAACATGTTTATGTTTTTTTTATTTAAATCATGTGGCACTAACCAAACTAAAGAGATAGCTTTCCCGCTACTAACAAAAAATTTTTGGATCCATGATGCTAACAGAATTAAAATTGCCAATCCACACATGACTGAAAATAAAGCTACCCGTTCAGTTCAAACACCATGCTGATGCAAACCAACGGACCAGAGAACCTGCAGCTATGTTCACAAAGTTTCACTAAACATTTTGTAAATGATCAAGTTAAAGAATTATTGACAGAGCTAACTGTGGTTCCAAATAGCAAAGCTAACCCTAAATATGGTGCTAAGAACTTTTAATTATGATCACTGATCAGACTGATCCTAAATCTTTTTACAAAATGTGCAGGCATACTGCTATCAGCTACAAGCAGATTCATCTCATGCACTTGACATAATTTGTACATACAAGTTACAACCAAGCTGGAGCACAAAACTGAACTTCTAAAGGTTACCAACTGCGGCGCTTTGCATCCAGAGCTGCACAAGTCTACAATTAACAGAAAAAAACTACAACTGAAACAACTTACACTACGGATTCACCATCCTTCCTTAGCAACTCCTGCAAAAGATCAATTTGTTTAAGTATTAATTCAATGCTTTAGTCAAGCATCTCTCTCTCTCTCACACACACGCACGCATGCACACACACGAATACAGACAAATGCATGTGTGCATGTTGCAACTTGAAAAACAAAACCTTTTTCAGTTTTGAGTCTCTTCTAGATGCTATGGTGATTTTCATCACCAGTATACCATTATTTGTATAGGTAAATGCCTATTCTTTGGAGGCTCAGGGGTTTAGAAAAGTCAGACAAAGTACCGCTATTCCCTCTGATGTAATGTCCAAGGAGGTGATCTGGATATGATAATAAACATCAGGCATGTTTATTTATCTGTAGTGTATGGATTGCTTCTTTTTATAACCCTGTCCTATTTATCAGAATTGTTTGTTGCATATATTGCTCATGCAAGCATCACCAAAACCCAGAAATTGCAGAAATGAATTAGTTTTAAGACTAAAATTACCGATTTAGTAGTAGCAATGGATGCCCGTTGCCTTTCTTTCTTCTCTCGTGAGCACTCTCCACACCAATTCGAGAAATCTTTTTGATATTTCTTCATCTCTCTGAAGACTGAACTGTATAGAGACAACACAGCGTATTTTGAAGAAATAAATACCTTATAATTGCTAGGAAAAGTAAAGTTCAATGTGAGAAGCAAATTACTACTTCAATCTCATAGTTACACTTGCCCAATTCCTTTCTGAAATGCCTCAATTTATCTGTCTACTTTCCAAATGAAAATATATGGTAATCTATGACTTTACAAATTACTCTTGGATATCTAATAACATCAACGATTTCAATTAAACATAAACATTAGGTGTCTCTTTAAATAGTTAAAAGACCAGAAGGAAGAACTATTAATGGGATCGAGGAAGTACATTTAGCATAAGGAAATAAGCATCGTAAAAAAAAATATGAACCCAGTAAGTTCTCATACAAATAGATCAAACAGAGGCTAATAGAGATAGAGGTCAAGCAAAAATTTGCCTGAAAAGTGTAGACAATATAAGCACAAAATCTTCAGTGCACCAAAAAACTTTGTACATGCACATAAATTTCCTAATAGGTCTCAATTGAATCTTCCAGAAAACCTTTTCCAGGAAAAAAAAACAATGGATGAAATATAAATGATGCAGTGGGAAATCTAAATGTTACTAGACTCATTGATTAAGAACCTTTCCATATAATCCCAGCACACTTAGCAAGGTTTAATGAAAGTCAGTAATGCTAGGGATACTAACACTGATTTACTAAATCTTTTTACTATTTTCCTTTTTTAAGAATAATCCTTTTACTAACTGCAGTGTCATCTTTATTAGGATGGCTATTAAAATCATGGTGGGATGGATCATAACAATTAGTGCAGTACTTGCCATCATTAAATTACATGCACCAACTGCAAAGTGTCATATCACTTGGAAAGAAAGTCAGTAAGAACTCTTGGCATCTCTTGAAATATTTTGAAATAAAAGGAGCAGCAAACAAGAAAAGAACAGATACATACAACACCAAATGAGTAGCAATCAAATTGCTGGTGAAAATGCTAGAGGAAAAATGGTTTGATGAAAACTACTGATAACTCACTATGCAAAACATGCTTAATGAATGACCAAATTATTTCTTTTCCTGAAGTCAGGCCATGTAAGATTAACAGGCAGTGAAAGGAAATACCTTCTGCACCACAGGAGTAAATTGATCCTATGACCAGATGTTGTGGCCCTCGCACCATGCCTATGACGACCAAGATGAAGCACAGCTCGTCCAGGAATATGAGAGTAATCAAATATTTCCTGCTTTCAAGGAAAACACTCCATAAAAAATACAGAAAAATATAAAACTTGAAAAAAAAAAAACTTAAGCTATTAACATCACAGTTTTGCACGAATTCTACAATATAGAAACCATATAGCCTTGTCGTACACAATTGATTTAGAAATACTGGTTTTATGGGATTGTAAGAATATAAATACCAGATGACACATTATAGTTTCAAAATTCAAATGAATGTTAGCAATTTAATTAGCTTAGCCATCTACATGGCAAGTGGTTCTCAATGGTCAAGTAAAATAGAAGTGCCCACAAATCTAAGTTTCCAGTTTCCATAGAAAGGGATTTAGAAGTTTTTGGAAAATGGAAGGTAACACCTTTTGCCATCTACCTGACAAATTGAAATAAATAGTTTCTGGGTCCTTAAAGAATCTAGTGTTCTTATCCTGATTACAAATCAAAGATCTCAACACAGAATTCAAAATGATAGCAACAATAGGCCTAGATGACAAGAACTACAATCTGGAAAAGCTGTAAAACATTCAACAACTTGCTAATCAAAGAATAGTTTTATGATTGACAACTTGTACATGTGAACCAACAAAATTATTTATATGGTGATTCATCCATACAGCATACAAACATGGAGAAATAAAAATAGAATCCACTGGCTCTCTGCACAAAAGCATAGATCAAAGGAAAGTTTTCCTTCTAAATATAGATAAGCTCAAGTCTTAGATCTGTCTTGTGCTAATCTGCTTGAAAAATATTCCATATTAAAGACTAACATACCTCTGGCTGACTTCCTGTATTTACATGTTTATCACACCTTGTGCCCCGGAAAAACAATTCTCCGCCAGAAAATTGCTTACCCAAGCAAACATTCAAAGTTACTTCAGAGTCATCCACATGAAAGCCTATAAATATAAATTATATATATTTAAAATCCGGAATTGACAGATTGTGCAATCAAATAAAAGGTGTGTCCATGCTGTCTTTTCTATTTTCCTTCCTTTGTGTGTGCGCGCATGTGTAGCTATAATGACTCATCAATGAAGTTAATATAGAGATTTTGACATGGATATATTTATCTGAGTAGAATATGAATAAAGAAACAGAAAAGGCGAATTATATTTCCTATTATCCACCAAGTACCCATCCCCTCCATATAATTCACAATTTCTAGGAAGCATCAGCAAAAATTCATGCACCTAATTTACAAGGTTGGTAAGAGACGTAAACAAATTCATGGATGGTAGAAGGAAAAAAATCACTAACTAAAATATTCAACATAATAAGGAGAGGGGCATGACAATCTTAGTGTCAACCAATGTCTAACATACTAGTGCAAATGTATCAGCTAAGACCTAATATAAGCATCATTACAATATAGACTAAATAACCCTGAAAATGGTACAAGTGAAGACAGCATGCTACACAGATGGACTAGATGTAGACACTACCAGCACGTTATTCATAAAATAAAAAAAAAGTACAAGCATACACAGTACACCAATTGATGTTACACACAGATGCAAGCATGGATTTTGACTAGACAATAAATAAAGTAGAATACAGATTGCATCTAACATAGCCACAGTACAGCCCATAGTCATGTCATGCTTAAAGTCACAATATCATAAAATTTTTCAGACCTACAAGCCATAAACCGCTTGGTGGTGCATAGTTAAAAAAAAAGAGGGAATAGAAATAGAAACTCTTAACAAATATTAATTGCAAAAGGAATGCATTAAAGCACGCACCTAAGTCAACATCCCAATCTTTGCCATATTCAACAACAAAACCATGATGAGAATCCAGAGTTGCCCCACCAACATCAGGAAAAAAAACTGCATGAGAGGGAGAAGAGGCAAGGTAAATGATCATACAATTTGTGTTATTTTGGACTAAAATAGGAAAAAGAAAAATCTTCTAGTGAACATATGATACAGCTTATCTAATATCAGCACAAATGTATCACCTTTAGATATAGGACGGATAAAACCATCCATAAGCTTGTCAAGCATTGTTTCAAGGCCAAAATCATCCAGAACAGCTCCGTATTTATTCATCGTATTTGGTCGCATGATTCGAAATTTTGTATCATTAACCCATGCCTCAAAATTTTCAACCTGGAAAATGACATTAAATAAGAGAATGCAAAAGAAAAAATAAACATCTGGATGTAAAAGACTTTTTTTTTTGTGGGTTCAAGAGTACACACAATTACATGTGGCAATAAAACATAAGATTCACCTCTGCTACTAGCAATTCACAAAAGCGTGGCTGAAGCATCTCAAATGTGAGCACACCAGGAGAGGGTTCTGATATTATGCTTCTAAGACTGTCCTCTGTATTATCATTGATTGCTTTCATGAAGGAGGGGACAAAGAAAGTAACGGGGTGCATTGTGTATAACTCTCTTTTCAAAGGCTGCACAAATATGACAGAGCAAATGAGCAAGGCAAACAGATTGTTACTTGATTGCAGCATTCATAAAATATTAGCATAAAAACAACTCCCAAGTCCCAAACTTCATTTCTTCACAAGACTGAGAATTTGCACCTTAGACAGAAAACCAAATGAGATTACATATACAATAAAAAAAATATCTCTATCTCTACACTTCACATCTCCACTACCATCTTGAGACAGACCAAACCTCTCAACATTTTCATTGCTATTCCTCATAACCTGTAGCATTCTATATGGCAGATAGAACTAATTCAACCATGCGGAAGTCTCAATTTTCATAAAAAGGCTCCTTTATTTTTTCTAGAATGGGGGACGGGCAAAGCATGCAAGTTTATAAAAGGAGACTACCACCAAATGACCATTTAAAAACTTCTTGCAGCTTTGCTTCCAGCCAATCAGAACAACACTTCAGTGTGGAAAACAGGAGAAAATAAGGTAAACATAGAACCCCACTGTCCTCCACCTCCACACTAGTAAAGTAGAAAAAGTAATCAAATGTTACAATGTCTCATACCTTATAATGCGATATTATCTTCTGCCTGTATTCTCTATGTTTCTGAGCCTGATAAAAACATCAGAATGAAAGTTATGCAGTATTGGTAAGCAGTTGTCTACCTCATCTTTATAAATGACAAGTACAGTGAACCATAACAAAATACATCATGCCATTACAATGCATAATCCCCTGTTCCCAAATCAACACCCCGGAAGAGAGGAACCCTTCCCAACCTTGCATAATAGATATTCTCACTCATCCCAATCTCCAAGGAATCCTGGAATTACAAAATACTAATCCCAAGTATCAGCATCATTTTATCAAATAAGTAGAGTCCTGTTATTAGGTTACCTTCAGTTACTACCCAGCCAATGCTGAACCTTGTTATTTTCTTTAATTTCAATAACTAGGAGTGCTTGAAATTTTCAAAAAAACTGATAGAAAATATACGCAGAAGCTGTCCACATTTCTTAGGTCGGCTTTATATATTTTTCCATGGTTTATTTTGTAACAGAGGAGCACCCCAGAGGCTACAGGCTTTAAGCTAAGTGAAGAAGAAAAGGATGGGAAAACTTCCATAGCAACTTTAGTAATGCCAAGAATAGTAAGGTGCTCTTAATTTATGTCCATGCAACTGTAAAGTTCCTAGCAAGTTTTAAGGCAATATTACGAAATTGTAATTAAACCTGGGCATTAAAAAGTAGCATGCTCATTGATAACTTTAAGATAGACAAAAGCGTGAGACATAAGATGAGTATATCCACCTTCTTTTGCAATTAATACACACACAAGTTTTTTTTTTTTCCTTTTCTGTCATTTTTTTAGTGAAAACTAATTTCAGAAATTACAAAAGCTCTTCCTAACAATACCATATATGATGATGCCATGCCACTAGAAATAATTTCCATTCTCTCTTGCTAACTTCATTCCAAATTTTACCAGAAAGCAAGCAAGAGTCTAAGGGCATTTCCGTCATTTCCATAATGATATGTCCGTTAGAGAATTGAAAAGGAAGAGCAAGCAAAACCCTAACAATGCAATTGACTTACCAGGAAACGAAACATAATTTTCAACGAAAAAAAATAAAAAAAATCAGAAGGCGTGGTAATTTGAACGTACTCTGGTTCGCTCTCCATGTGGCAAATACTTTAATAGAATATCTCTCATGAACTTCACTTTCTCTTCTCTACTATCATGAAGCATATTCGGCGGCAAGTATTTCTCCAGCGAGCTAAAAATCGAAGGACAAAAATCCAGTTGCAGATCTTCATAGCTCTCCGGCATGTGATCCTTGTTAGCGTGTAGTCTCAGCCTCTGACTCGGCACAATCACTGGAGCTGGTTTTTTCTCCGGTTCAACCACACCGTTTCCTCCTCCGATCACCGGAGGTGATTCCCGGCGATCCCCCGACATGATGAAGGTCAGTCTGTAGAGGTTTGGAGAGTGTTAGGGTTTTGCTTCACTGCATTGATTGAGGATGAAACGGTAATATTTTTCAGGAGAATTAGGGTTTTGTTTATGTTTTTTCGGGAATTCTGGTAGTGTTGGTTGCGAGCGTGAAATGAGAGTTTTTGTTGTTGCAGTTAGGGTTTGGTCAGAAGGTTATCGTATTTTTTATCATTTTCAGAGCACAAGTGTTAGTACGCGCTACTCTTGGAGCGTAACAAGAACGCGGATCTGGAGTGGGTGGAAATTAGACCTGCGATCTCTTATTATTTTTTCCAATCCAGCGCGTGGCTGTGGTTGGATGATTTCGGTGTTAAAATAGACGGACGGGATAAGTATACTTATCCTCCAACTATCATACAATTCTCAATTAGGTTAAAAAAAAAAGAAGAAGAAATTAACCCATTTATTCTCGCCTTAAAAGTTTTTGCCTTCGAAATTATAATAAGAAACAAGGACCTCGTTCTCTGTTTGGTCATAAATTTTTAATAATGGATTAAAGCAATGTTTGATGGATCAAAGATGTAATTAACGTTGGTTTTTTTTTTTTTAAAGTATCTAGTTAAGAATCATGAATAATTTAACTGGGGACACTATATCCTTTTGCTGGGATTTGAATTAAATTAAGTTAATGTTTAGGAGTATGGTAGTTATTGTTTTTTTAAAATATTTTTTATTTAAAAATACATGAAAATAATATTTTTTTATCTTTAAAAATTATTTTTGACATCGGACGTCAAAACAATTAAAAAATATTAAAAAAATTAATTTCAAGCAAAATAAAATTCATAAAATCATAAAATACGGTTTCAATCACAAAAACAAATAACCTCTAAAACCTCGTTTGTTTGTTGAAAATTATTTTTTTTAAATTATTTAAATGAAAAGTGTATTCCTAAAAAGTTGGAAAACGTTTTCTAGTATTCGGTTATACCATGAAAAATAAGCTGAAAAACAACTTATTAATATTTTAATTTTGTTTCAAGTTTATTAAAAGAATAAAGATCAAATCTAATAGATAAAGAGGTTAAAGAAGAATGAAATAAAAAAAAACTTCAATTTCACAAATCATCTCAAATCAAATAAATAGCAATTAAAAGAATGAAAATCAATTTTGATAGATAAAAAAGTTAAAAAAATGATAAAATTGAGAAATAAAATTTTAGTTTCATAAATTATTTCAAATAAAATAAATAGCGATCAACAGAATGAGAATCATATATGATAGATAAAAAAAATTCAATTAAGAAAAGGATAAAAAAAATAACAATCAAAAGAATAAGGATCAAAGTTGATATATAAATCAAATTCTAAAAGATGAAATTCAAAAAAAAAATTCAAAACAAATTGTATAGTAATTAAAAGATCAAGAAACAAATTGATATAATCAATAAATAACAAAATATTTTAAAAAAAATTTACAATTTCTGAAAATTGTATTCTTCTAAAATAAAAGGAATTTTTTTTTTTTGAAAACCAAGCCAAAAATTTTCTTTAACTGAAAAGTATTTTTTGTTGATTAATTTTTCTAATAATAAACAATCATAAAAAAGTTTGGAAAATAATTTTTAGAAAATCACATTTCATCAAACAAACAGGGCATATCTTTAAATTAAAGGGGTGTTTGTTTTATGAAAAATAATTTTCTAAAAACTATTTCCCAAACTTTCTTGACAATAGAAAATTAGAGGGCATTTGGCAATGTGTTTAAAAAGCGCTTTCAAAAAAATTTGAAATTTTGTTTTGTTTTAAATTAATATGTTTTTTATGTTTTCAAATCATTTTGATGTGTTGATCTCAAAAATAATTTTTTAAAAATAAAAAAAACATTATTGGCATACTTTTCTGAG
>Ga0307517_10005714_pt1 | contig 18623 bp, 27 predicted proteins | sample 23_EM_MG_FD_194515 | JGI IMG/M metagenome (GOLD analysis project Ga0307517, IMG submission 194515) | Populus trichocarpa ectomycorrhiza microbial communities from riparian zone in the Pacific Northwest, United States - 23_EM | ecosystem: Host-associated > Plants > Roots > Unclassified | place... | reverse complement strand
TTGTACCATAGTCTTGCCATAGTCAATATATCAGTCATGCATTAGTCTGTATTCCTGCAGGTACGACTTTAGTGTGACTATAGTCTGACTAAGTCTGACTAATGCAAAAAGTCTCTTTTTACTGAGCCTGACCAATAACTGTCATGACCTGCATTAGCGGATTGCACCATCCTAAATATAAATATGTACCCAAGTAGATGTCAGTGGCGGTGCCCTGTGATACCTCCGTCCGAAAGTTAGTTGCGGTGGTCATGACCTGATGACTGGTCACTGTTAAGGTTCGTGGTCATTGACCAAGTCAATGACCCGCACACCACTTACTCCTGTCTGACCTCAATCCACGTATATCCGCTCGATATTGGTTGGTGATTCGCTCATGTTGTTGCCTGAGCCTTGTGCACGAACTCAACTGAGATCGAGCGACTCAAATTCTATCTGTCACTCAACTTGTCACTGCCAAATATATATCTCTAAGTTTGCACGAACCAGTAGATAGTAACTAAACACTTGGGCGAAATCAACCAGTTGCCGCGGAGACATCACCCAACCCCCCAACGCGCCCATCGACGACACGTTACGTGGTTCAGATAAATCACCAGATCGTTTCCATGGATTCTTGAGGCTGATGGTTAAGACAGAACATGATAAGAATCCTGGCTCGGAAGTCGGATGTGGAAATTAGGGGCTGCTGGGATGACGAGGAACCAGGTTCGGCAAGCTGCGGTGGCACATGAGACGGTTTCGCATTGGATACGACTCGCCACATTCTTTCTTCTATCCTACTAACGTTACATTACTTTCAAACCATGTCGGGTCAACCAGCGACGAAAGGAACAAAGATAGGACGCGCCCTCAAGTCTGCCGCCCGCTTACCCCGAGTACCTGCAATCAGGGCTGGCAGAGGCAGTGGCAGGAACCACTTCTCACCAGCGCCCGGCGAACCTCCCGTCGTCGTCTTCAAGATACAAGTTCTCGGCTGCATGAATCTGTTGGCAAAAGATCGCGGCGGGACCAGCGATCCGTGAGTTGTCTGTCCGCGCCAGATCAAACGTGCCGCAACTAACCGCAAGTCTCTGCTCAGTTTCGTCGTCGTATCGGTTCTCAGCTCGCGCCAGCAAACACCCGTCGCGAAGCGGACTGTCAATCCCATCTATAACGCCAAAGATGCCACGTTCGAATTTCCGATCTACCTCTCTCTTGCCCACCAGCTTGGCGTCCTCGAGCTCGTCATCTGGGATAAGGACATGCTCACGAAAGAATACCTCGGCGAAGTTTCTCTGCCGCTCGAGGATTGGTTCGCTGATAAGCGGAGTGGGAACGATAGAGAGTTTGGTTTTGACCAACCAGGGAACATTGTCAGTTGTTTTATCCTCTGATCATGTGCGATCGTGAACTCACAGCCTCTAGGCTTTTTCACTCGACGTCGTCTCTACTCGTGCAGGTACGCCCAACACTGGTACAATCCAGATCAAGCTTGGATTCGCGCCCACTGCCAACATTCAAAACCTCATGGAATTCGATGAAATATTTGCGGAGCTCGTTAAACGTTCACGCCCCTCGTTGGTCTCTGCGCCGCCAGTATGTTACGCTATTTCTCTTCCCACATTTAGACTCTAATGAAGTCCCTTCTCCTATCTCAATTTCTTCTTGATCACCGATCGGCCGTTCTTCAAATAATCACTTACGTGGCATCCAGACCGAAGGTGTGGGGACAATTCGTTCAAACCCAGGTGTTCAGTTCGAGGACGACGGAGGGCTCTCATCCGACAACGACGATTCCGACGAGGAGACAGAATTCGTCGACGCTTCGGATACCACGCCCTCTCCCTCTGCCTCTCCTAAACTCCTGCTTGATATTTACGTCCCACCCTCCCCTCCTTCGACTTCTTCTACTTCGTCAACTACAGCCGGCCAAAGACCACCGTACGCGCTTCCCGAACTCACAATCCAACCCAGTTCACCTGCTACACCGACCCCGGGGGGTAACCTCCCTACGCCTATGCCAATGACTGAGGACACTCCGCGTGCTTCAGCGGGATTCGCGCAACCGACACCGCACTCTGCGGCAGCCAGGTTCATCCCGAAGAAATTCGTACGCAAATTCTCGGGGTTGACAGGGTCCTCGTCGCCATCTCCAACGCCTGCATCACCCGCTCTCTCGTCGCCCGCGGTCGACTCTCAGGGGAACCTCGTACCGCCCTCGCCCAAGAAGTCGGAGAAACGCGCAGCGAGTGGTGAAAGGAAGAAGTTTGGGAGAAAGTGGAGTTCGCGATCAGACTCGTTATCGCCATCAGGTTCGGCGTCGAGTGGGAGCGAGGGTGGGGTTACTGCCCCTAGTCCTGGTGGTATGGTAACAGGGGTGACGACGGCACGGACGAAGGGCGATTTCGAGTTCAAAGGTGGCGAGAACGATATCGTGGGCCTCGTCATGTTAGAAATTCAGGGTGCAGATGATTTGCCGCGGTTGGCGAACAGTATGTGCTTTTTTCTTCTTTTCGTTGTTCTTTTCAACCATTCACCTTCATTTTTCAGTGACCCGCACGGGATGGGACATGGACCCCTTCGTCGTCATCTCTTTTGGCAAGAAAGTGTTTCGTACTCGCGTCATCCGACACTCGCGCAACCCCGTTTGGGAAGAAAAGCTACTCTTCCACGTCCGTAAATACGAAACCTCATACAAGGTGCTACTCACCATCCTCGACTGGGACAAACTCTCGAGCAACGATCACATCGGGGACGTCGCATTGGACGTAAAGGAGTTGATCGAGCACGCGCCACAGCCCGATTCACAGACTGGGTTGTATAAAGCGGATGAAGAGGAGGGTTTCGGTGGTGGGGAAAAGAGGGAGCAAGGAATGACACAGTTCAATCTCCCGCTGTCGACCGCAAAGGAGATGCCGTGGGAGGCGAAACATAATCCCGTCATTCGGTTCAAGTGGGTTTTTTTTTTCTAGTCATTCTTCTTGCTTCGTACCCATGTATTAAACCAACAGAGCCAAGTACCAGTCCTACGACGCCCTTCGCCAGCAGTTCTGGCGCCAATATCTGAAGCAATACGATACCGACGATACAAACGCCCTCTCCAATCTCGAGCTCACGTCCATGCTCGATTCCCTCGGGTCCACACTCACTCGATCCACCATCGCCTCGTTCTTCACACGCTTCGGCAAGAAACCACATGAAGACGAGATCAGCATCGAGCAAGCTGTCATGTGTCTCGAAGCCGAGCTCGGAAGGCCAGATAGCGAGAGGAAGAGGTTGGACGCGGACGATGCGATGAACGACTCGAGCGTTAGCGCTACCCCCGTGATGTTCGTCGCTGGGCAGCGTGGGGAGGAGGTACCCTTGGATTTGGACAAGCTGGATTTCTCGGGTCCTCCACACCCCGGATTGGAGGCTGGCCATGAAGACAAGCTTTCGGCACCCGCTCCATATGTGACCGAGCCGATGCAGCTTCCTTTGGAGGATGTGGCGGAGACGCCTGATACGAGCTCGGATGATGCGGATAATAGTTCGACTGGAATCACGTCTATCGGCGGCTCAACGAATGAGACTATCAATGCGGCGAAGAAATCGAAGAGGCCGAGGTTTAAGCGGATGAGACGCAGCGGAACGGACAAGTCCAAGGACACCAGCGAAGACCCCAACTCTTCCGGCAACAATTCCTCCAACACCGCCGCGAGCACTAGCGACAGCAACCCCATCGAACGTCTCATCAATGTGAAAAACTGTCCTCTGTGCCATCGCCCGCGACTTAATTCCAAGACGGAGATTGATATCATTACGCATTTGGCGATCTGTGCGAGCCAGGATTGGAACAGGGTTGATCGGATCGTGGTGGGCAATTTTGTGACGGCGAGTCAGGCGCAGAGGAAATGGTATACGAAGATGATTACAAAGGTGTCGAGTGGGGATTATAAACTCGGGGCGGTCGGTTCAACTTGAACTTTTTTTTCTGTTACCCGTTCTCATCAATTTTTATTATCCAGAATTCGGCAAATATCATTGTACAGAATCGGATGACAGGGAAACTAGAAGAGGAGAAGATGCAAGTGTACGTCCGTCTTGGGATTCGACTCTTGTATAAAGGGGCGACAAGCCGAATGGAGGGAGGACGCGGTATGTTCGATTAATTGCTCCTCCGCCCGTGCTTATCTTCATTGGGTTGTTCTAGCTCGACGTCTCCTCAAATCTCTTTCAATCAAACAAGGAATCAAATATGATGACCCTGAATCAGCCAAAGGTATTCCGGCGTTCATCGAATTCCATGGGTTGAAGGTAGAGGAAATTCTGGACCCGCTTGATTCTTTCAGTGCGTGTTAAGTCTATTCCGAATTCTTCTTCTATTTTTGACCCACGAATCTTTGTAGAAACATTCAACGAGTTTTTCTATCGGTAAGCCCATCGCCCTCGAACTCGCAACCGTTTGGCTTATTTCTCATTTCACCAGAAAACTCAAATCTTCCGCACGTCCAATCGAAAGCCTTGACGACTCTTACCGCCTAGTCAGTGCCGCAGACTGCCGACTCATGACCTTCGCCTCTGTCCATGAAGCCACGCAGCTCTGGATAAAAGGCCGTGAATTCACCGTCGCTCGCCTTCTTGGGGACAAGTACAAGGACCAGGCCGAGCGTTACATTGGTGGAGCCCTGGCGATATTCCGCCTGGCTCCACAGGATTACCATCGATTCCATTCGCCTGTAGAAGGTAGGATCGGTGAAATGACTTATATCGCCGGCGAATATTATACTGTTAATGTAAGTCCATCTCATCGGATTGGAATATAGATATCTGATCATTTTTTTTCCTCTTTAGCCTCAAGCCATTCGTACTGCGCTTGACGTGTATGGAGAGAACGCCCGCAAGATCGTGCCCATCGACAGCCCGCAATTCGGGCGTGTGATGGCGGTATGCGTCGGCGCAATGATGGTTGGGAGCATCAAGACGACGGTGCAGGAGGGCGAGTATGTGCAGCGTGGGCAGGAGTTTGGATACTTTGCATTCGGTGCGCTTTTTTTGTTTTCGCTGCAGGCCGCTTTCTCATCATCAATCTCTGTTGCGTAGGTGGTTCGACGATTGTTATCCTGTTCGAGAAGGGGAAGGTAGAGTGGGATGAAGATCTCCTCATCAACGGACGTGCATCACTCGAGACTCTTGTTCGTGTCGGCATGGGTATTGGTAAAGGTCGACCCGAATGATTTTTTATCTGCTTTCCGCACCAGCGACTTGCACGAAAAACCTACAAAAGGCTAACCTTATGCCATTCTTCTCTTTTTTGGATCTCATTTGTTTGGTTCTGTATAGTCGACAAACTTCAGATATTATTTAAAAAAAAAAAGACTTTATCTTATTCCAATGATTGTTGCATTGATGGACACCAAGTGTGCCCACAGTTTTTTAAGCCCTTTTGAGCTCCCCTGTCACCTTGCTGTCATCTGCAACTTCTCCTTGGTGTTGCGGCAGGAGATGGAGTTTGAATGCGACGGAGCTAACTCGAGAACCATGAAGAGCACCAGGGACGAGAACAACAGGACCTCATACTTCGAAAGGAATGGACATAATGTGGGATCCGGAGAGGGCGCTATGGTTAGAATTGCTGGCGAAATGCTCCACACGTTCCAACGCCCCTTCACAATGACTAGCGACGAGGTGTCGAGGTGACTCAGGGAACAAGCAGTGAAAAAGATATCGGAGAGCTGCCGTCTGGGCCCAAACGCCCATTCAAAGCCGCTGGTATGTTTGGTGCAGGTCAGTTTTTCGTCCATGTCACCGTTTCCTTCCTTACTCATCTCTTCTGTCGCATCAGCTGCGGGAGTAAAAACAGGCGCTGCTGCTATCGCCGAAGCCGAGAAGAAGATTGGGAGGAGGATTAATCACTCCTTGGACATGTATAGACTGGATGGCATAGTATTTTAAAAGCACTTCTAATACCAACCATCTATCCGTCCGTCCGTCCTGCGTAAGCTACTGACGATCGCAAAAAATCAACGAATAGACACAGGAACCAATTGATCTTTGAAATGTACAGATCCAGGATCGGAATCCCTTGTTCTTGTGCGTAACTTTGAATTATTCGTGATATCAGAGGTGTTTATAAATCGAGTAGGAAGAATCACTTTCTGGTCGATAAAGCATTGATATCGATCCACTACACAACGTGAAAAAATACGGCAGATTCCTGACTCACGCACCATGCGCTACCGAAAATGAAAAACGAAAAAAATGTACAGAGTAATAATACTTGTGGGGCGTAGAACGGACTGGAAAAAGAATAAAACGTGGAGAGAATAGAAGCAAAGTACCATCAGGGTATATGAAGGCTCGGATCGGGCTATTCCAACAATAAATGGTCCCAAAGGTATGAAAAGGAGTAGTAGAGGCGATCATAGAGAATATACGAGTGAAGTGAGAAATTCGTAGCGAGAATGAGGCATTCATACGGAATGGTCTTGAGCGCTCATTTGCTCGAAATCCTTGTTGCTGGGAAGATCGGGGGAGGTTGTACCTGGATTGGGCCTTTCATTCAAAGCTTGATTGTCCTCGAATGGTTGTAAATCGACGAAGTGGTCACGGACGTAATCCAACATCCCTTGATTTTCTGAAAGGATGTTTCGATAACGCCCGTCAGGTTCGTCGTCCAGGACAGGCCTGAATTTAGGTATCTTATGTATCAAACCAAAGGTTGAGAGAGGCTTGGCGCCTGAAGTCCTCGTCAGAAAACCTCGGCAATACGGAAGAGCGCTCAGCGCGTCACTCACCAAAGAGAACAAACAACAGAGTCGTCCCAAATATCATGGCAAATGACCCGCTGAGCACCGTCCAGAAGCCTCCCACTGCGGATATTCCAGCCAAGACAGATTTCTCTCGATACTCGACAGAGAGATGCCAGTCAGAGTAATCGTCTTGTAGGTACAGGCGTAGTGTGGCAGTGTTGTTGTCTCGAGGAACTTGCAAGGAGGGGTCTGGGGACAGGAATGGGACAGCACATGTATAGAACACCCTTGTCTGGCGTCGCGACATGGTTTAATAAGGACATGAGTGGAAAATATAAAGTGAGGGACATACATCACTGAAGACACCCAAAGATGCTAATACCGGCCTCTTGAACTGCTCTCGGACAGTGCGAATAACCCCTCCAAGAAGATGCGCATCGGGCAAGAGAGGAATCGGCCACGTGTTGCGGATTATGTCCAGGGTATCCATGTGCAAGCCAACAACTATCGATACGGCGCTTAATGGAGAATTGGATGCAGTGGCGTCGATCCCGAGAGTAGTGAAGTTTACGGTTATCAGAAGGTCGGGCTGTTGACTGCCACCCCCAAAGGGGCAGTCGAACACGACTATTGTAATATTTTCCTGATCCATGGAGTAGGTAGCAATGTCGGACTCTTCAGGCTCGAAGTTTTTGATAGAGCAGAACGAGGCGGTGGTAACTATGGCAACTCAGACAGATTGTCCTGCTCAATAGGAAGACAATAACACACCGTCCTCGTCGTACACCCAAGCGTTGACATTGATCGCGTCACGAAGTTTAGACTTGTCGCCAAAGGTATAATTTCTAGCGAACTGCCGATAGCAAGTTACTGTCCTGAACAAACAGTTGCCAAACTATTTTACTTACAGCAACGATACTCCAATTCCCATCAGAAATGATATCAAACGTTTGAGAGGTTGGTGTGGTATATATTTTCTGAGGCGTCATACCTGCCTCTTGAACAGGTTCAAGTACGAGGTTGGTGAACGAGAATGCGAGGAGGGCCAGCGCAATGGCAATGGTGAAGATGCGTCTGAGAAGGAAGACAAACCAATGCCGGTCGTGGCTGCGCAAGCGGTGAACATTGTGAATATCCAGACAACAGAATTTACACACCTGATGGCGACCCCGGAAACCATGACAGAGATGGCTGGCTTGTCGCTCATGGCATAAAAGTCAAATGGTTTGGTCACCACCCTCGAGGGTTTATCGACGGCCTGTGCAACGATCACGACAAAACGTATCGCCAAGAGCAGGCAGAGGCATACTACCTGGACGTAAATCGCGGAAATGAGAGTGATAGCCGGGGCCCGCTGATAACGGCTGATGCGAATGGTCCAAGGTTTCAAGAAGTAAAGCGCTAGCAATATCCCTGTTAGGGACATCAACACAATCACAAAAGGTGTTGCTCACCAAACGTGCATTCAGCAGTGGTGAGGATAAAGTCGACGAGGGATCCGAACCGGGGCTTGTCCTTTAATACCTCACGTCTGCGTGGGCGGGGCAGTCAGCTATGGTCGAACTGATTGAAGGGACGAGGCTTACTTTGTCATCACGAGCCAGTGATGTAAAAATGTGGTGACACTGAGGACCATCAACGGGATCAAAAATCCGGATGGCAGAGAGGGGAGGAGTGACGTCGCAATACACGTGCAACATGACACCAAAAGCAACAGAGCTAGCAAGAAGCGCAGGGTACTGCTGAGGAATATGTTCAGTATGGAATTCAACAACCGTACGAGGGGGTTGTTTGGAGGGGACATTGTCACAAAGGAGCGCGTCTGGCCAGAAACCATACTTTTTGCCAATGGAAGTATTTATAGTGAGCGTGAAAGACTACCACAAAACCAGTCATCCTATCCCTTTACGCACCGACCAGCTGGTCATTGAAAACAAAAGGATGATTGCGGTTACGTACTTGCGTCCAAAACAATTCAGTTGCGTGCAGTATGAGGTGAGTGACATACTAGTTTCGTTCCCACCGTCAATCCATCAAATTTCACTGATTTCCAAATCATTACCATATGCTTACGTATGGCAGGAACGAGACTTAAATAAACGAGACGAGTGACATGAGTATCTCCAGTTTTCTGGGACCGCATGTTGAAAATAAGTATGTATTTTCCTTGTTTCTATGCGTGAAATCAGAAGCACAAGCTTTTTTTTAAAAAAATTCTTCTCCTTCTGTCTTCGAGTACTGGGAGGAATAGCCTAACTGCCCCCGAGGTGTCGTGGATATCATGTTATTGTCTATCTACAGGTACAGGTAATCTATGTACGTAGTCACGTCCAATGATCAGATAGGGGTACCGGCCAATCAAGAGCTCTTCTTAATAACTCCTCGAGGCTGGGTTGGGGATGGAGTGGGAATTCTCAGACGATCCCAATACCACATTGATATCAAAATGGCATGTCTTCTTCACTCTTGCCAGCCGCACAAAACGAAATATGGTGTGAGCTGTCGCCACCCTCACAGCTATTCGGAACAGGCACGTCCTTCTGTGATATCAAACGTTAAACGTGTGACATTCCGAATCAAAAATAGATTTTTTTTTCGGAGAAACATTATAATCTACTACAACAAAAAAATCATAAAATCTGCTCCCAGTGATTTGTTAGAATACATCACAGGAGTCTACTTGCAAAAATTCAGAATATTTGGAGGAGATATCGATGAGTTATAAACTGCCAACCCCTGCGACTCAGGGAACCGAACTTCTTTTAAAACTTGACAAAAACACATCCACCTTCCATATAAAGTACGGATTCTTGTATTCTCTACAAATCCCTAGAGCTAGAATTGCGGAAAACGTTCCCCAATATGGATGCGGCGGCCTGGGAAACTGTGGAGCACCTAGCCTCTTTCGTAATAGTGATTTCCAGTCTTTGGGTCATTGTGTCAGTGAGTGCAGCGCAGTGAATAATAAGACCATACCATGGCGTCAGGCGATTCTCCCAGAACAGTCATCACAGGACAACGTTGCGACAACCAGATCGCCGAACGGCGAAGGCACCCCCCTCCAGAATCTGACTTGAATTTCGTCGTCGCTTGCCCGATGGCGAGAGGGTGCGCAGTACGAGAACATTGGGGAGGAGCGAGGGCATCGTTGGGGACGAGTTGGAAGTTGGGGATGACGTCAAGTTAGCGACAACGAAGTATTGATTTAATTGAGGCCGAACTTGCTTGAGTTCAATTCGGTTTGATTTGGAGGGACGCGCCTTGATCTGATCCGATCTGGTTTTCCGGGTTTTTCACTGGGGTTGATGGATGGTGGTGGACGTATTTACCGTCCGTTGGAGCGGGGGCGGGAGGTACACTGCTGGAAATAAAGTCTGTTTTTTAGGATAAAGGCCCTGGAAAACATGCAAATGTCCTGTTTACCTGGGAAACAGACCGGAATAGCCGTCTGTTTTCCAGACAAACAGGACCTTTACATGTTTGCCACTCCCTTTATCCCAGAAAACACGCCTCACCTGTACGTAATCTCTACATAAGCCTAGGCTTGAATGAGAATAAACGGGATTAATAAAACACGCCTCATTTCCAGCAGTGGTATACCATCCGAGAATCTGGTCATCGTTCGATTCTGAGTTGAAGATAGCCCATGGTAAATATAAACAACCACAAATAAATGATCGCCCGACACAACCACAGCCACTCGCCAGTCGTGGGATGTAGGAATCAACGATATGATGCATATCTGCATTGGAAGCATTCTAGAATACACTCCGACTTCTCTTGAACCACCTCGTCGTCCATATCTCTATTCCTGGCGTGTACAACGTCCCACGCTGGCTTCTTCCGTTTCCCGTGTACTAGTTGAACGCATACCTCCCTCCCCCGACTTCTCAGTTCGCTAATCAACCGCTTCTCATCCCATTTGTCTTTGAGGTACCATGCTTGAGGCTCCCAATTCCTCCTTAGCTCCAGCACCAGGGTACCGTTATCACCCTCCCGAGCCGATGGGAAGAATATGATACATTGGCCAAGCATTTAGGACGTCCAGAGGCGGCTACGAGTTGTGGTGAGTAAAAATTCTATTCAACCTGAGCCCCTACTTACGTTCCTGCTCTACATTAGCGAATGATAGCGTAAACGATGCCTTACAAAAGGGGCGGTGGGCGGGGGATTTAGCGCAGCAATCTTTCACATCGTTAGGTGCGTACACTTCCATACGCCACGAACGAGTATTAACCTTCACGCCCTGTCTACCAGCACCCTTCTACCGTTTCGCATGTAACGACAGTCCTCCCAACGAGTGGATAGTCGAACGGCAGACAACGGGGCGGTGATCAAGTTTACAGTACGCCGAAAGGAATTCGTCGCTAAATCACACAGCAACGATGATAAGAGGCGTGGATGGACTTGAAGGTTTATATCTCCTTCGCTGATATGCAACCGACGCTCACCAGTGTACTCCAGTTCCCATTACTCGCATGCTCGCCACGGCTGCGGCCAAACCGTGGAGTCTAGAATATACGGGGCCACCACGAACGTGCACAACAACGAGAGAATGGGTCGCGAACAATGATGGTGGCTATAGGCTTAAAAGCGCGGCTAGGATATCGATGGCCATGGATCCGTCGACGAGGCGTGGGTGGCCTTAGAAGACAGGTTTTGGTAAGCTATTACTCTCCTTCGCTGATACCAAACCGTTACATACCAAGGTTTCCACTTCCCATCTATTAGGCCCATATTCTTCATCGCTGTGGCCAGATATCCGCTACACTCATGCACAGTTAGCAGAGAGGCATTGTTAGTGAATTTTTTTTTGGGTACTGCTCCCGGCCCTGCATTTACTGCCTACACGTTCGTTTCTGCCCTCTTCGAGGATCGCAATGCTGCATACTTGAAATGTTGGGTTTGTTCGTCCTCCCATCCCTCTCCATTCTTTTTGATCCCGAAGTTCTTTCTATCACGTTCACGTCGCACTTGCTTCTTCATCTCTCACTTCTACCCAAAAATATCATCTGCGACTGTTGGTTGTATACTAATTACCGTATGTTGACTTGATAACGGTTGTGCTGATTGTAAATGCATGCCCAAACAACGTGAAAGAAAAAAAGGCTCGCATGGCCATGCGCAGCAATCGCCCAGAAAAAACAAGTTCTAAGCACAGATAAGTGTAAGCTTCCATCTCAATTACGTCGGAGGTCGTCATTGACCGGCACAATAGGGAAATGAACGAAGGTTGGCAAAGCAGCCATCAATGGAGGCTGACCAATGTGACGCCATTCTTTGTGATGGCTGCTGTCAACATCACTAAATTGTGAAGAATCCTGTAAGTGAATATGAGTACCTAAAATCCGGTATGAGGTGTGATATGTGGTGTGAGTTTGCTATAAGCTTGTAGCTTGGTTCATAAGGTCATATATGGCCAGTTGGTAGACATCAGCAAAACGTGATTTTTAGTCGTAGTGAAGCAAGGGGGCACCGGCCCAGGAATCCCGTACCGGTACCCAGTTACAAGTCTTTATTTATAAAGATGAGTTTTTATAACCCATCCAGAAGTACCACGACCACGAATACGTTACCCCCATCATTGATGGCATCAGTTACTCACGTGATTCACATAATCTAGCCAGAATGTTCACGACCGCGAATACATTACCCCCATCATTGATGGCATCAGTTACTCATGTATTCACATAACTCACACATCACACAATCCAGGCAGAGTATTCACGACTGCAAATATGTTACCCCTATCATTGATGGCATCAGCTACTCACATGACCCACACAATCAAGCCAGAATGTGTGTGACTGCCAATATGTTACCCCCATCATTGATGGCATTACCTACTCATGTGACCCTCACAATCTAGCCAGAATGAGTTGGTGACTTTCAGCCGCCATCTCGTGATCTCTGATGGTTACATAACATCAACCAGCTCAGAATTTTGTACGTGCCAGTTCGCCTCTGTGGGCCATGCCATTGTTCTCAGTGGCAGGAAGTTCGTGTAATTTAGTGAATAAAAATGAACTACAAAATAAAACTAAGTAGACGACATGGTAGGAAGAAAAGGCAGTGGTTTCCTGCTCCCACGCTGTATTAAACAAGCAATAATGGCAGCATTGGTGCCACCAGCACTGAGTTGGTGGTAAAAACAAACTTGATTGAGCTGCGGTCTTTTTAAGCGATGAAGGGAGATGGAATTTGAGATATCCATGGCCGCGGGATTGAAGTTCTCGGAAGGGGTCGGGGCGGGTGCAGTTGTCAGTGGAAACTTGACAACCGACATCTGACCAGTCGTCAACCCTTCAAGGACAGGGAGATTCGGTTGTATCAACTGTAGCAGAAAGTCCACAGCAGTTGGCTGGGGAGAGGCATGCGTGTCAGTGGGTGGAATCAGTGGTGGTTTGCTCCTAGAGGTAAAACTGGTCATTAAATCTTTTCTTCAATGAAAAGTGTAAGACTCACTGCAGTGGCTCCCGCACATCTGGACGGGCTTTCTTCCCAGAACGTTCACCCCCTCCATATGGATCATTATTTTTTCTCTTCTTGCTCTTCACAGCCGCGCCCATGACAGATGCGGTTTCTGTCCAGGAATGTTGATTTGGAGCAACCTTCTTCACATCAGGAAGGGTTGATCTCGCCTCTCGAAGTTCGGCAAGGACCACATTGACTTGGTGATGCAAAGCTGTGAGGGATCCAGACTCAATGGCAGGCTGGGTAGCTTGGAGACAAATTGTTAGGGAAGAAAGTTTATGTATGAGGCCAACAATGTCATTGGAATTCGCAGTTTGATCCTTCGGGGATGCTGAAGGTACTTTCGGATCGCTTTCAATAAGATCTTCAGTAGGTTCAATTGTATCATCGCAATGAATTGTGAGTGCGGCTGTAGGAACAACCTTGTACACCTCAGGAAACTGCTTTTGAACGGCACAGATATGCTTGCAAAAGCAAATAGTCGGAAAGGAAAGGCAGGAACAATCATACGCGTCAAGATCGACGCGATAATCGACTCCGGGTTTTGATCCTGACAGGACCTGGTAGACGTTGGCCTCCTCTGTGGCTTTGATTTGATCTGGCCTAATTGATTTGGCACGTTCTTCAATTTCGAGCCGCTTTTTAACTTCAAGATCAGCGCCTTCAAATCCAAACTCCTGTCGATGGTGTTTGTGAATAAAATGTGGAATGGCTTGGTCAACAAGTATGTGGATAAGGTGGTCGAGGCGCCGGTTTCGCTTGCCTTGCATGAAGGTGCCTTTAAGTAGGTGATGCCATGCTTCGACAAGCATATTTGTATCGCAGAGCTGGAATATGGTCCTGTTGGTCCGATAGATTGCAGACCACATCTTTATGTTCTCGTCATCGCTAAGCCAGAATGTTTCGAGATATTGAATAATGCTCGATGGTGCCAAATTTTTGATTTTCTCCCACTGTTGCCAAAATTCTGCGCGATCTGTCAACCGAATCCATTTCTTGAGAAGCTCCCAGAGTTCAGGATGTACCGCGGTAATGAAATGCTGTTGCCAAGCATGAAGTACATGCCACCAACAAAGAAGAATTGCAGATTGGGGGAATTGCCTCTTGATAGAATTTATCTGGGCATGATCTTTATCTGACATGAAGAATTCGGGCGTAATGCCAGGGTTTCGCATTCAGATTGATTGTAAGAAAAAATTAATGGTATCCTCCACTCCGTTAGAGGAGACCATCCATGCAGCTGGCATGCCGTGTCCCCATTTATCACGAACTAAGAGCGTGAAAAGGCTCATATTTTCGTAATGGGTTGTGTTATGTGTCACATCAATTCCAGCAAAGCGGCCACCATGTTTCTTCCAACACTCTTGCTGATATTTCATCTGAATAATCAACACGAATGCATTTTTGTCGAGACCTGAGCCTGACGGCGCATCATCTGAGCTTGCCTTGATCTCGACATAATGGCCATGCTCCCGCAAGGTTCCCACCCACTTCAACACTGATGCACCATCTTGAGAGGCCAATCGGACTGTTTCTTCTTCAATCATCTTCTCGATACGGCGGACGTCTGAACGCGTACAGAATTCACTTCGACGTGCCCCTTCCCCACGTAGACCCATGAGGTTTTCTTCTGTATATATTTTCCCCTGGATTTGTTCAAGAACCCTGTGCGGTTCAACACCAAGGTGAAGAAGGCGTTCTATTTCATCTCGGGTATCCTTGCACAGCCGTGTGAAGCGTGTATTTGAGTTTCCCGTCTTGTGAGAGTGGTTGTTGTTGTACTTCCCAAGGATCTTGTCGGTGTATGCGTAAGTCTTGATCGTGAGACGACAGGGACATCCTTCCTCGAGCTTCTTCGTAGGTACGGCCCTATCCCAGTTGTGTTTCTTCATGTATTTGCTTTTTCCACCACTCAGGCTGCGAGAGCAAACATAAACTTGCTTTTTGTGCCACAGCATGCTGGTTTCCTTCGAAGGCGGATGTAGGGTCTTTTGCTTGATAAACTCCACAGTGTTCTTCTCTTCTTTGAGCATCCAAGCCTCCATGTCACATCTATTTTCCCAGCACAGTGGGTAAGCACCATATTTAAAATCATGCTCAAAGGACCCGACTAGTCGTGCACGATCTTCACTTGTCGTGGGAGGCGGTGCGTCCATATTTGGTGTCGACATCTCCATATTCGGAACAGCGGTGAGAAGATGACTGAGCTCGCAAGTTAAAAGTTGGACGACGTCGGAAATATGTCAGAGAGGTATTGGAAGATCTGAAGAATAAATGGCATATATTTTCATTCCTAATTTCCCATTCACTGGGCCATGGCCCATGGGCTCAAACCGAGCACTCGAACCACCCAAGAGTTCATGAAACGCAATCAATTTCAGATCATTACATAACCATCAGAGATCATGTGCTTGTGGCTAAAAGTCAAAAGCTGCCAGAATGTGGGTTTACCTCCCAATAGGCTTGTCCACTGTCCACATGGAAAAAGAAGTAAAAAAAGGGGAAAGTTGAGACTGACTGTAGGATTTGAAAAAAAAATATCCCAGTGTATGTAAGATGAGTAAATGCTATGAAATATTGTTTTTTTGATTGCTGGACTTGAAAAAAAAAAATCCCAGAAACAGAGCTTGAGATGGGTGTTCCTCCTGAAACTTACAGTTTTTGAGCTTAAATCCAAATTTTAGAAGCCAATTTTTGGCCATTGCTCTCCCAGCTATGTACCTAATCGCAAGGAATATTCTCAGATTTTTCCACAGCTGATGAACCCACAAAATGTGAGTGGGGATGGGAAGAAGCATGTTGTGATCACGTGTCTGCACAGCCATGAGTTATCTGCCATTATCTGACATTGTTAAATTACAACACATCTACGGAATTTCTGGAGATAGTAAAGAGACAGAACTTTAGTAGTAACTCTATTATATACAAATACCAAGTTTGAGAGAGAGAGACCAAATTCAAGTGCCATAAATGCGATAATATCATGATAGTAAAAAAAGTCTTAGGTGACTTTCATGTGGTGGCAGATAAATTTGGTGGGACGAAACTCATTTGAATGACTATGCAAGTTCTGTGATAAAATACAAAATAAAAAATGGGCTAAATTACTCTAATCTGTGCCATGTACACTCATGAGAATTACCAGATCCATACATGCAGCCATTGTTGAAGGATGAGCAAAACAGTTATCTGCCCAGAGCTTGCCGGGCAGATAAACACCCAGCATATCCAGTGGTAAACCAGAATGTGTGCGACTGCAAATATGTTACCCCCATCATTGATGGCATTGATAATTAATTCATGTGATTCACACATCACACAATCTAGCCAGAATGTGCATGACCATGAATATATTATCATCAGTCAGTGCTTTGGGATTGTCCTCATCGTTGGGGATGTTAGGCTGTTATTTTCATAGAAATGCATATATAAATGAGTACCTATAACATATATATGCTTATTCCACCCTTTCCTGTGCACCAGGAGAGGCAGGAATGAGTGGATGGGATTGAATCAGTTCAGATGACATGATTCTGCTTCATCTTATCTTAGATAAAGCTCTTTTATCTTATGAAGGACTTAAGAACGAAAAACAAGATTTTATTGGATATATAAAGATCCCACACTGTAAGTGTGGGTCCTATGTTCTAGGTACAATGAAGAAAAAGTGGGAGCAGAACCATGTGGCTCTGCTCCCTTGTCCCCCCTGCACTCATGAGGCGTGTTCGTCGATGTCGACGTTGGGTCGCACTGGCCCTCCTCCTTGTGGTGGGTTGAGGCACCCTCCTTCTCCTTGTCGCATTGGGCTGGGTCGCACTGGCCCTCGTCCAGCTCGTCGTGATGGTTGAATCGCCTTCCTCCTTGTCGCATTGGGCTAACTTGCACTCTGCCTTCTCCTCGTTGGGTTGGGTTGCACTTGCCTTCCTCCTCCTCTGCGTGTTGGGTTGGATTGCACTGGCCTTTGTCCAGCTCATCATGGTGGTTGGGTCACCCTCCTCCTCATCATCACATTGGGCTGGTTGGCGCTCCTCCATTGCCTCGTCGCGTTGGGTTGGGTCGCACTCACCCTTCTCCTTGTCATTGTGATATTGCCTCTCTGGCTCCTTGTTGTCTCGCCTCTCCGGCTCCTTGTCATTTTGCCTCTTTCTGCTGGTCTCGCCCCTCCTGCCCATCCTCCTTGTCGTCTTGCCTGTCATCCGGGTGGTGGTCATCCAGTCGCCGTGATTGGGTGGGATTGGCTGGTGGTCGTCATTGGGTGGGGTTCGCTGGCGTTGGACTTTGGTAGGGGGATTCATCATCGTTGGGGTGGATTCGCCAGTGTTGGTCGTCGTTGGGTGTGATTCGTCTGGATTCGTCATCATTGGGTTGGCCTTGCCTGGGTTGGTCCTGCTCACATTGGCCCTTCATCTTTGGGCAGAATTTGCTGCCATTGGTTGTCATTGGGTTGGGTTCACCCAGTTTGGTCCTCCAACCATTGTGATTTCCCTCTCCTTCGCTGCTCTGTGTTCCTCTCCTTCGCTGCTCTGTGTTCCTCTCCTTCGCTGCTCTGTGTTCCTCTCCTTCGCTGCTCTGTGTTCCTCTCCTTCGCTGCTCTGTGTTCCTCTCCTTCGCTGCTCCTTCGCCGCTCTGTGTTCCTCTCCTTCGCCGCTCTGTGTTCCTCTCCTTCGCCACTCTGTGTTCCTCTCCTTCGCCGCTCTGTGTTCCTCTCCTTCGCTGCTCTGTGTTCCTCTCCTTCGCCGCTCTGTGTTCCTCTCCTTCACCACCTTGTTTTGCCCTCCTTACCCGCCTCATTTCCCCTTCTCCCGCCCCTTTGTTTCCCCCTCCTTCATGCCCACATCCCTTTGGAAAGGGGAGGGGCGGCTGAGGCTGCAACCTTGCTTCTGAGGGAGCCGATGCGGTATTGAAGGAGCCCATATCCCTCAATTGAGGGGAGGGGCTCGCAGGCGGGTGCTCAGGTGTGGTTCGTGGCGATTTGAGGTAGGGAGGGTGGAAGTGGTGGTGGAAGAATGAGCGAGGATGAGTGAAAGTCAACCATGATGGGGTTGATGGCGGATTAAAGCTCCGCTCACCCTCATAGATAACATTGGATATGAGTGCCTGTCAGCTCAATAATAAAATTAAAAGTTGCATTACTCTATTAGTACTCTAAAGATATGAGATCCTAAATACTAGGTCAAAATACAGAGAAATGAGGATGTTATTCAAGAAATATGCGAAAATGGTAATAACTACCATACCTTTCGTGAATTCCGTATTATAGACTGCAAATTATTTATAAAACGAAATATAATATGATTTAGTAAACCAAAAAATGAAATTTAGATAGTTTGGCCAGTGCAACTACCAGTTGTGGAAGTTGGGATGGCCGATATTCAGTTATTGACCACAATGGATTAACAATGAGGTCAATAACTCAATGTCGGTCGTTCCAGCTTC
>Ga0307517_10005713_pt1 | contig 18626 bp, 12 predicted proteins | sample 23_EM_MG_FD_194515 | JGI IMG/M metagenome (GOLD analysis project Ga0307517, IMG submission 194515) | Populus trichocarpa ectomycorrhiza microbial communities from riparian zone in the Pacific Northwest, United States - 23_EM | ecosystem: Host-associated > Plants > Roots > Unclassified | place... | reverse complement strand
GGCAGGTACTTCCATGTATATTTTGTGCAGGAAACTCAAGTCTCTGAAGGGTCCCCTGAAGTATTTAAATAAGCTTCATTTTAGCCATATTTCAGAGAGAGTTACTAGAGTTGAGGCCGACTTAGAACAATAACAATGCCTCCTGCACAATTCTAGAGATGACATCTCTCTTCTGCACAGAGTTAATCAAATGAAGTTGAATCTCTTCAACCTCAAATCTGCTGAGAAAGCGTTCTTTGCCCAGAAGGTCAAGTGTAATTTTCTCAAGGAAAGTGACAGAGGTACAAGTTTTTTTCATGCTTTAATGCGTCATAAGCACGGGAAGAGTTTCATCCCTGTCGTTCTGCGTAGTAATGGGGCTCTTACTACCTCTATAGATAAAGTTGGTGCTGAATTTGTTCATTACTACCAAAACCTTCTTGGAACTTCATCATATATTTCTCCTATTGATGTTGTCGTTGTTCATAGTGGTCCTTGTCTTGATGAATCCCACTATAGTTTTCTCTTGACATCTATATCCAATGAAATTTCAAGGAAACTCTCATCAATATTGGTAATGATAAAGCTCCAGGTCCTGACGGATATTCATCTCTCTTTTTCAAGAAATCTTGGGACATAATAGGAGCTGATTTTTGTGCAGCATTTCAGGATTTCTTTTCTTCTGGCCAGAAAACAGATTAATCATTCCATTATTGCTCTAGTTCCAAAATCTGCTAATGTCAACTCAGCAAATGATTTTAGGCCAATCTCTTGCTGCAATGTGATTTATAAAGTGATATCCAAGATTTTAGCCAGTAGATTGTGTCGTGCCCTGCAAGAAATTATTGGTTCTGCTCAGAATGCTTTCCTTAGGGGGAGGAATATGATCGATAACATTAACCTAGCTCAAGAGTTCCTCAGGCATTATGGCAGGAAGAAAACCTCTCCCTGGTGCCTCATAAAAATAGATTTTAGGAAAGCCTTTGATTCGATGCAATGGGTCTTTCTCAGAGAGCTTCTTCATCTTCTGGGATTCCCCCACCGTTTTGTTCATCTAGTAATGTTATGTGTGGAAACATCTTCCTTCTCTGTTACTATCAATGGCAGCCTTTATGGGTTTCTCCCTAGGAGGTGTGGAGTTCGGCAGGGTGATCCTCTCTTTCCCTATCTTTTTCTCATCTACATGGTATATCTCTCACGTATGCTGAAGATAACATCTCAACAGCCAGGCTTCCATTATCACCCGAAATGTGCTTCTCATAATATCTATCACCTTGTTTTTGCTGATGACATTCTTCTATTATGTTGGGGAGACAAATCTTTTGTTCGGATCCTTCTGGAGCAATTGCATGTCTTTGGCCAGTCCTCCGGATTACACATCAATGCAGGGAAATCTTTCATATATTTTGGTGGAGTTGGAGACAGTATTAAGCAGGGTATCCTCTAAGATTCTTGTTTCTTTAAGGTAGTTTCCCCTTCAAATGCCTTAATGTCCCCCTCAGCCCCCACAGGCTCCTTTCTAGCCAGTTTCCCCCTCTCCTGCATAAACTTGAATCTGCTATACAAGGCTGGATGGGCAAGCACTTATCTTATATTGGGCGACTGGAATTAATTAGATCTGTTCTCTTTGGTATGGTGCAATTTTGGCTCAACATTTTCCCCATGCCGGATACTATCATCAACCAAATTACATGCATTTGCAGGAACTTCTTATGGACTGGTAACACAGCCAGAAGCAAGTCTACCTTAGTAGCCTGGAAGCACATTTGTTTGCCAAATGATGAAGGAGGCCTGAGGCTCTATGACATCAAGGCAAGGAACCTTTGTTTCATTGCAAAGCAGCTATGGAATATCCATTTAAAAACTGACTTGATTTGGATTAGATGGGTGCACCATTTTTACTTGCCGGATAGTTCCATCTGATTGGTCCCTTTACAGAGAACCTCCTCTCCCATATGAAAGTCCCTTTTTACTCTTCGAGATCAGCTCCTTGCAGATTTTAGGGGTCAATCAGAAGTGATCTCTTTGATGCAAAGTTAGGACAATATTTCTAAGCCTTTCTCGGGTCATGCTTATGAGTTTTTGAGATTCAAAGGAACCCTAGTGTCATAGGTTAAGGTTGTTTGGGAACCTTGGTGTTTACCAAGGTATAGTTTCATCCTTTGGCTTGCTTTGCTTGGGAGGCTGAGAACAAGAGACATGTTGCACTTTATTGATACTGATGCTAGTTGTGTCTTCTGTCACCTCTTCTTTGTTTGCAGTTGGACATCCCTCTTGTGGTCAAAGGTTAAATCTTGGCTTCGGCTCTGCAGGGGTATGGCCACCATTAGCAGTGTTGTTTGGGGCCTTAATATTAAGGGGAAAAACATTGTTGCCATAATTAAAAGAGTCTCCCTCAGCATTGTTGTCTACTTGATATGGGAAGAAAGGAATCGAAGAGTTTTTAAGAACTCTTGCTCACTAGTTGAAACTCTATTTCGGAGATTTCAAGTTTTATTCTACATGATATTGCACTTTCATGAACACAATATCCCTCACATTATTGTTAGCTGACTGCATGGTGGCTGTCCTGAATGAACTTTCTTGTGGTAAGTTGTCTTCTCTTCGGTTTGCAGTCCTTAAAATGCATATGCTTCTTGTTAGGCATTGTTGTTGATGTCTCTCTTGCAGATTTGCTATGCTGCATGATGCTCGTGTGATTTTGCATCCCGGCTTTTTCACGCTCCAATTGGCACCCAAGATAGTTACTTGTCTTAACCTTTTCTTTGTGTTAGGTTGGGAACCTTGTAATTTATGATTCCTCACATAACCATTGTCTACTAATTTTAGCTTGTTAGCTTCGACTTTAATGTAAAGTCTTATCAGGGAGTTTGTTCCCTGCTTTTGTATATCATTGTATATGATCTTGCTGGTTCTCCAACATTGTAAATTTTTTATCCATTAATATACTTACATTTTGATATAAAAAAAACATATATGTACTGAACCATGGTGATAAGTGAACAAAGAGGGATCAACTTGTAAACTTTGAAAGCCAAGAGGTAACAATGCAGTGGATAAACAATTAAACCAAGCCCGAGGAGCTTGCTTTTAAACCATAGAGAGATTTGTGAAGCTTACATACAAACTAGGGGTGCACCAGATCTTCAAAGCCATCAAGTTGAGCTGGGAAATTAAAGACATCATGTTGCCTAATATCCCAATTGAAAGAAACGACAATTGTAAGAATTATACGAATAGTAGAAGGTTTGGTAATGGGACTAAACGTGTCATGAAAATCAATCCCACTTCTTTATAAATAGCCAACATTGACTAGTCTAGCCTTGTGACGTTCAATATATCCATCAAGTCATCATTTTAGTTTGAAGACCCATTGCAGGGAACCATATTTTTACTAGGAGAACGAAAACATAAAGACCAGGTGTCATTCTTTAATAATGCCTGAAATTCACTATTTATTGCCACATGCCATTCGGGTATAGAGGCTATTTGAGCATAAGTCTAAGGCTCAGAGATGACCACACCTACGTGCAGAGCTTGGAAAGGGTGATAGGTAGAGTAATATAAGTGGAAATTAGGAAAGCTACGGGGTTTAAGGTGGCCAATCTAGGATTTGGTGATCATATGAGAGGAAGGTATAGGAAGAGGAGGTGTTTTGTCTTGATGATCAGAAGGTTCTCTGTTATGGGAAGAAAGAAGTTGGCGAATAAGTGTAGAGGAAACAGGAGAGGCCAAAGGAATATCAGAATGGCTAGAAGTGGAAATTGGTGTAAAGGAATAGAGATCATGGTCAGGTGAGGTAGAATTATAAGAGATGGTAGATGAGGAAGGAGCAGTAGTATGTGAAGAAATAAATATATTTGAGGGAGGAGATAAAAGTAAGTTAGGAGAATTACCTAGGGGGTGCACGTTGTTGGCAAAGTCAGTGAAGAAAGATTGTACTTGAACTGGGAAATTACCTTTTTCAAAAATCATATATCGAGAGATATACACACGCCTGGAAGATGGATCAAAGTACTGAAAACCTTTATGATTAGAGCAATAACCAATGAAAATGCAAGGTGTGCTGCAATAAGATAATTTATCAGTTAAGGAAGAAGGTATGGAAAACAGTGACATCCAAAGGCTCGAAAATATGTGAAGTCAGGAGGAATGTGAAAAGGATGTTCAAAGGGTGATGAATAATCAACGACCTTGGTAGGTAAACGATTAATAATAAAAATAGAGGTTAGAAACACATCAACCTAAAATTTCTTAGGTAAGCCAGATTGAACAAGAAGAGTAAGTTCTATTTCCATAATATGACGATATTTCCTATCGACGAGGCCATTTTGTTGTAAGGTATGAGGACATGATAGGCGATGAAAAATACTGTTGGCACTCAAAAATTGCGTAAAGATGGTAGAACAATATTCCCCACCATTATCACTTTGAAATTATTTAATAGTGTAATTAAATTGTTTTTCCACTTAAAGCTTGAATTTAACAAATGTAGAATAAACATTGGATTTATTAGAAAAGTGGAAATAGCCAACAAAAGTGAGTATAGTCGTTAATAAAAAATACATAATATCGACAACCACATAATGAAGGCATGAAGTGGACCAAACATCAAAATGAATTATTTCTAGAGTAGTTATTGACTCGTTTGAAGACTCGGAAAATGGCAATGGTTTAGACTTACCGAGTAGACAAGACACATAAATAGCCTGCTTATTGATTGAATAAATAATTGGAAGAGAAAATTTAGAAATGACACGATGAAGGGTTGCAGAGGAGGGGTGTCCTACACGACAATGTCATGTGGAGGTAGAAGTCTTAACGCTAACAGTCATGGTAAGAGCATGAAATTTTGGTGACGTTAGTTGATGAAGGTTGATTGGGTACAATCCATTATCACTTGGCCCCGTCATGAGTGTGTCCCCTGTTAGGATGTCATTCACAAAAAAATTAGAACTAGTGAGTTCAAAGTAAACATTATTATCCTTACAAGATTTATTAATAGAGAAGAGATGAACCGAGGCTTGAGGACAATAAACAACATTGTTTAAGGTTAGAATAGAAAAAAGAGTTTTAAAGGAAGCAGTGTCGGTACGAGAGATGATAAACTTGTCCCATTACCTATGCGTACGGAGTCATCTCCTTCATAAGGTTGAGAGGTTGCAAGATTAGCAATATCTAAGGTGACAAGAATATTAGCACCATTGTCAGCATATCATTGATGTTGATTGAGATAAGTGGTATTAACTTCAACAACCATAACAGCTAATTCAGTTGGAGGGTGACGTCCCTAAAAAGAATAATTCATAAGGTTAAAACAGTTCAAAGTCTGATGTCCCTCCTGTTTGCAAATCTGACATGGAGATCGCAAGCGGGAATTCAAAACAATAGGTATGGCTGATAATAGAGGCGGCAAGTGAGGTAACGATTGGAAAAACTGAGAAGATGAGGTACCCGAGTTTTTTAAGGTCCAGAAAAACAGGATTTGTTGGTGTTGTTTTGAGAGTTTGGAATCATTTTTATCCGTGTATAGAGCATATGGTCCTGCCTCGGGTTGAATGGATTGACTATGAAATTTTTGCATAAGATCATAGTTCAATAACTCTGCATGAAAATCAAAGAATGACATACGCTTCTCCTTAGCAAGCAGCATATATGTTGTCACAAAAGAGTGAAAGGAGGAGTTAAGACCATTGAGAACAGATAAAATTAAATCAAAATCATCAATAGGTTTCCCAACAACAGATAATCATCAGCAAGGGACTTAACTTCATCCAAAAAAATTTGGCAAGATATGGAGCCTTGTTGTGAAGATTGCAACTTCCTCTTGATAAGAGAAATTCAAGATGTTGAGGGTGTAACAAATCGTGCGCCAAGAGCTTGCCAAGCAAACCGAGAGGTCTTAGGACCATAAATGGTGGAAACCACCACATGAGATAAAAAGGAAATAATCTAGCCAAGTACCATTTGGTCTTTATACTGGCAAACCACATGAGCAAAATTAAGAATACCTTGGGCTTTTTCTTAATCACTGGAAAATTAAGGAGGACTAGGTTCGAAACCATCAACGATTCCCATGAGACCATAGCTTCGTAATAAAGGAATTAATTGACCACTCCAGGTAAGGAAGTTAGTTCCATCAAGTTTGATGGAGATAACTTGAGCTGAAAGATGAAAGACGGTGGAAGAAAAGGAAGCGTCTGTAGTAGCTGCCATAAGATTGAAAAAACATTAGCTATAAGCCTATAACTGGCTCTGATACCATGAAAGAACTCTGGAAAAACCTACCAGAGATACGCATGTATGTTCTTCTTTATATATATCCAAAGTCGTTACAGCAGATAAGAGATAGAGCTTATGTGTTTGTTACAAGAGATAGAAATTACATGAGATTTAAATACAAGATAAGATGCCCTTTCGTTTGCAAGCTATCCAGTTTGAATTGGATGGCTTTTATCCTTATTCCGACTACTTTTCTCCTTCATTTCAACCATTTCCCAAAATCAACTCCCCTTCACTAGTGATCGAGAGCCACTAGACGCAGTGGCACGACATTCCATACACCACTACTGTTTCTACAGCCTTCATTTAAATCCCAGCAACTTCACCTAATTCTATCAAATTCTTGAAGATGTATTTTGGAGCTTGGAAGGATTTTATTTGTCTTCATGTATAAATTTTGTGTTTGATTGTGATGTAAGTTAAAAAAAACATCAAATTTATGTGAATAAATATTTTGTGACCATTACAGACAAGTCTTTCCAAAAATCCTTTTTTTTTTTTTTGCATATTCTATCATTAAAAACAAACATTTGTCTTTCTAGTTTGTTTGTTAAAAAAAAGAAAAAGAAAAAAGGAAAAATATTTTTTTTCATGTTTTAGAATTCGATAAAAATACTTGTCTTAGCATAAAAATCTAAAATAAAAAAAATTATTTGGCATTAAAATAATAAAAGTTTGTAGTTCAATATTTAATGACGTTAGAGTTGAAAGTACTAAGGTATCATAAGTTATGTGAACCTTATCGAAGCTCTTTTTATAGATGTTTCCTATTATTTAGAATGGGTTCAATGAGCCAAACGTAGACTCATTGGTATATTCATGGACATGAATTGAGTAATGACCTCGGGTGACTAACTTAGTTGTCAATTCATCAAGTAATTAGGAGTGGCAAAACCAATTGAACCTTATAATGATTAGAATCTAACATGCAACCAGAGTTTAATCCATTGAGATAAACTCACCATCACCATGTACATAAACCACGGCAGTATAACATAACATACTATTATCAATTAAGACAAGATCAATAATACAGTTTATCTCAGGTAGGATTCTTTAAGAGTGATATTATCTTTCCTTAGGTATAACTTATCCCTTACCATTGATCTTTGAAAACTAGTTAGAGTTTGTATTAACTATAATACTAGGTGGTAATTGCATTTCACAAGTTTAGACCATTTCCCAAAAGAACACACCAAAAGGTGTTATTCTTTTCTTTGGTTGCCGCGAAGTCGGGTACGACAATAGTCTTGTGTGAATTCCTTCATATCTTTTTTAGTGAATATTGCCCCTTGATCAATCATGATTATTTTTTAGAGTCCTTAAAGAGTTTGATTATAATTTCTTGATCTATCGATATATTAGAAATATTTTCAACCCAATAATGAAGTAATTATTAGTAACCAATATGTAATTATGCTCTCGTAAAGATGGTGGGTGTATTTTGCTAATAATTTTCATTATCTAGCCCTTAAAAGGACTATGGTTGGATCATTATATTGAGTTCAATTAATGGCATATGTTGTATTAAGCTATATTATTGGCATGTTTAACACCTTTTTGCCAAATAGTTTTATCTGTACTATTTTTTGTTCTTTTCTGGCCATAAAATCTGAAGTTTTTTACTTATCATGACATCCTAGTTGTATATATTTTATGACTGATTGATAATCGTATTATATCACGATCCATATTGAATCAAGTCATTGGCTTTTGTATTGTTTCCTTTTACTTAAAAAAAATAATTTAAATTAGAAAACCTATTAATAAGGTTTTTTTTACCATTATAAAGTATGGATTTAAAATAGATTGTTCACGCTTATATTGACTAGCTAATTGGTTTATAATGAGTAATAAATCTCTTATTACTATAACTAATTGAACTCCCAACTCTAGAAGTATTTCCAAGCCTATGATCAAAACCTCATATTGAATTTGATTATTAGTCAAGGAAAAATCAAGCCAAAATGATAAGTTCATATTATAACCTACTAGAGAAGTTATTATCACTTCTGCAATAACTCTAACTCTGATCTTGGTTTTTTATTCATTAAAATCATAATTTCCATGAAACAAGTTCCATAATAATAATGTTAATATCTTATTCCAATTTATGGTCGATATCAAAACATGGGTGATTAGTTAATAAATAAGTTGAAGCTTGGCCTTTAATTACTTTTTATGACATATAATGCAAATCAAATTCAGATAATGTCAATGTTCATTACCAATTCAACTTCTCAAAAAAGGTTAAGATAACATATATTTTATTAAATATGTTTTAGAAATTACATATAAATTGACTGGTAGTGTGTACCATAATAGCTAAACACAACAAAATATATGGATAAATAAAATTTTTTTGGTAAAGTATATCGCTATTCAACCTCTGTAAGGACATGAATGAGATGATACATAATATGTTCATGTCCAACTTCATTCTTTTATGTTGAATGCTACTAATCGGCTCTTGCATAACTCAAATATATAGCCTTAAAAGCTTTATAGGTCTTGGTGGGTCCAATATTAAAGGCTTGACCATATAAGTTTTTATTTCTTCAAATGCAAATTAAAGCTTCTCATTCCATTAGAACTTATCCATGTTATTTCCTTTTAATAGTGCAGTACATAACCTGATATTTCCTATAACGTTCTATATGAACTTCCTTGAAAAATTGATTTTACCAATAAAGCTTTGTAACTATTTTTTATTTATAGAGGTCATGCTTCTATGATTGACCGTTTTTATTTATCTTTATGTCATGCTAACATAATAGAAATCCCAAGAAATTCCCTGCCTATATAGTAAAGACATATTTTAATGGATTCATCTTGAAATTATACATTCATATTCTTTTAAAGGTATAATATAGCTCATCCAAGTAGGTTGCTTTAGATTTTAACTTCACCATGATATCATCAGTATATACCTTCATATTTTGGTTGATCATGTCATAAAAGAATAAATTCATTTCCCTCTAGTATGTAGCACTAGCCTTTTTCAAACCAAATGAAATTAGTATTCACCTAAACATTTCTAGTGATCTATGACATCTGAAAGCAACCATTGAAACATATTCTTCAACAAAGAAAATCTTATTATAGCATGAATGTCCATCCATGAAGATGAGGATCCTATTGCTAATTGTTATTTGATCAATATATTAACCATTAAAATTGTATATTCATCATTTAAAGTTACAAAATTAAGGTTTCTGAAATATATATACATACAAACTCTTAGTTTGCTTTTTTTTTTCAACACTGATATAATATTATAAATGCACTCAACATATCTTGTTGATATAGTGAAAGCATCTTTTAACAATTGTTCTATTTCCTTTTTTATACGATCGATTATGATTAAAGATTTCTTGTATGGTTTAAATCTAAGTTTGATTGGTAATATTTGTTCGATCAAGCTTCTATCTAGCCTAAGAATCTCATCATAATCCAAATCAAAATAATTATTGTAAGTATATAGCAATGGTACCAAATTTTTATTATATTTTTCTAGAAGATTTTCATACTCTATATGTTGGTCTAGGATTGTTTTCTATCCCTAAGTTGACTTCTATTAGTGGATCTTGAACTTTAGTATTTCTATTATATATTTTTGTCGGTGTTGTAGGGAGGATGTATTATATTAAGCATGATCGATCGACCATCTTTGCTTATTTTCAATGAAACAATTGTGTTATTATGCCTAATATTGTTATTGTTAGCCTTTTTTTAAAGGTAAATAAGTTGTTGTGACTCTTTTAATCCAATTTGTTAAACTTATAGTCAACATCTTCTAAATGTAAAGCCAATAAAGTTTTTTGTTAAACACTTTATTTATATTGTTTTCTTGCTTACAAAAATTTCAATAAAGCCTTGTATCTACCATTCCTATATTTACCACAAATAACTTGTCATTAGCTTTGATAATTTTAGTGAATACATTGAATAGCCAAAATGTTAAAACTTGATATAGTAAAGATAACATAAACATGTTAGTGTATATCCAATCTTTACCAAGTAAAGCATTATAGCCTTTCTTTGCTTTAACCATAAGGAACGTTATATTGAGAGTCTTCGATCCAATTATTAAATCTAATCACAACACTTCTGTAATATCCCTTACTCCTATAAAATCTAATATTATCAATTCAGAAGGTAACATATGAGCTTTATGATGATCGATCTTTTTTATTAATGCTAAGGGCATTATGTTTAGTGTTGCACTATTATCAATTATTAACTTTTATAGTGGCACACAATTAAAACTTGTTGTTATAAATAGGGTTTTAATATTACTTATAGCCATCATTAGCTTACACCTAGTCATTGATCTATTATAGTTTATGACTGGCTAGTTTCTATAATTCTTGCTCTCTTGTCCACACTATCTTCACAATCATTATCAACATAGGGTAATTTACCAGGTTTGGCCTTAAACAAGTATAGCAAGGTGAACACCATGTTTGTTAATGTGACATTACCATGATAACTTTTATTATGACTTATATTTATACAATTCATTATCAACGGACCTTTTAGGCTTAAAGGTTCTTTGTCTTTCATTTGATAATATGTTCAACCTTACCCTTCAAGTTTTTTATTAGGTAGAATTGTATGATAAATGAAGTACCTATATACTTCATAAAGATTTTTTTCATGATCTTTTAGTGAAATTTTTTTATTATCTTACCATGATCCATATACCTATTTTGATTGGTTATATCAATGACTAATTTGAACCTCTGTTAATGATTGATAAAGTATAGTATATTATGTTTCTTTTGTACTAAAAAGTCTTTATGGTTTAGGAGTAGTCATTGTTGTTATCATCTTAGAAAATGAGTTATTATCCATCTTCATTTTCTTTTTCTAAAAAATGAATTCAACCAGCTTCCAATATCTTCTAAATCTGGTTCCTAAAAATGACACAATTGTTAGTATCATGTCTTCACAAGTCATTCTACTTACAACATTTCTTTCTTTTTATATATTTAGTAGTGGGGATTATATGATTTCCTAGGATTTTTGATTTCCCTCCTCGCATTAATCAAATATATCTTTTGCTTTCTTGATGCCAAACAAGTACTCTTTACTCTAACTAATCATTTTTGCTTTTTCACCAATAGGTTTGTTAGCCTCTTTTGTCTTTCTTAATTCAATAATCTAAATTGTTTTTCTTTTTAAAGTTCTATGATTGATATGAGCTTTTTTTGTTCTTCAAAATATTTATGAGAATAAAAAATAGAATCAATCATTAAATACGTGATTAGATCTTATTTAAATAGCCAACTTAATACGTTTCCTTAATTGGCTTGTTTTTTTGCTCATTTTGTCATCATCTTTGTATATCGAGTAACATTGTTTTTAAAGGTTAAGATATTGGAATATTTGGTCTCTATAAACCATTTCCTAAGATTCCATTTCATCTTTTCTATAATTAACTTAATGCATTCATGCTTTGTTATCGATGTTGCGTACTTTATTTTTAAAGTTCTAAAATGAAGGGCGTAGATTTTTATACTCTCTAGGATCTTTAACTATCTTGGACAAGTTAACTAGTGTTACTTCTGGTTTTGTTCTATAAATATGTTCATGAAAATAAGCCTTTATCTCTTTTCAACTGTTGATAGACTTGCGTGATAATGTAAAGAACCAATAAACGACAATTTTGATTAATGATGAACTAAATAACCTCAATTTCTCTAAAGGAATAACAACATGATCACCATATTGATTACTGATCTTTTCAAAGTGCTCTCTTGTTGATTAATTATCTTTCTTATAAAACTATTTAAAGTTAGCTACATTGATTCTTCTAAGAATAGGATATAACATGTCTATCTATTCAGGTTATGGATGATTATATGCAGGTCTGGTTATATGTCCAACTTCTAAGCATCTCTCTTAAATGTTGGACTATTCGACCCTATTAATTCTTCCCTTTAATTTTAGTCGACAACAAGTACCTAGGTTAGAGGAAGATTGAGATAGTCTTACTGAAAAGGGCTTTAAATTATGTAATTATGGATTATTATGGTTATATGTAAGGTTGTTGGGTAATATAATTAGTCTTAACTTTCCTATATGCTTGTAGGGTAAGTGATACTTCATTAGCTATATCATGTATAAATTGGGTTTAGCTTGTTATAATGCTAGTTGTGTAGACATGTAATATCTAGGATGAGTTTGAGAACTTTCAAACATTTATGTTGGAGTGCTTGTTATTTTAGTATATCTTAAGATTTGCCCCTAAGCTTTTTGAATAAATAGAATGTTTGATCGACTTTACTTGAGCTCATTCTAGATTTGTTAAACTAATTAGACATATCCTATATAGTCTTGTTGACTACCACAATATTATTATGATAAATTGTATTAATTTCATTTTCCATCTCTATCTAAGCAGCTTTTAAGTGTTAGTTATCATAATTAATTACATGGAAGGTGAAGTTTTTAATTTCACTTTAACATATTAAAAAAATTTCAAAACTACAAATTGAAAGAAGTTATAGATAAAGGCTGTAAAGAAATAAATTGTGATATGCAAAAAAAAACAAAAAAACAAAATGTAGCTAAAAGTTGTGAATAAATTATATAATAAATTTTATAAATAAAGTAGGTATTGTTTTAAACCGGAAATATTTATAATGTTATAAAGATAGAATTCCATGTAGATATTAAATCTTATTCCTACATAAATTGTCTACAACAAGTAAGAACTTTACTATCTAAATACTAGTACTTCTTATTCGTGCATATCCTTTTGATAGTTGTATGTGTTTTTCTATAACTTTCACCAGTTTAACTACAAAATATTTATGTTATGCATATGATCAACTGATTGATGAATTTTGATCTTCTTGGTCGATGATGAATGATCGATCATCGTTATCTTTACTAATTAATGATCAATTTTATTGATCAATGGCTATTTTCATTTTTCATCATTGATTTATAAAATAAATAAATAAATATTGTTCTTAATCAATGTGGTTGTTTATTTTAGTATAAACAATTGTGAAGCTCACGTGAATATATTATATCATAAAAGTTATAATTATTAGCTAGGATATCCTATGAATATAAGGAAATATTTTGTTTGCCCAATGAACCTTGAGTTATAAAATAAGGAAACCATCAACTATAAGTGAACAAACAATATAGGGTATGAACATAGAGCACTATTGCACAATAACCTACTTTGCAACATTCAAAGTGTTATTGAGCAGCATTGCGATAGTCATTGGCCCCACGCCACTAGAAACTAGAGTAATACATCCAACTACCTTTCATGTTTTCTCAAAATCAACATCTCAGACTAGCCTATAACCTGACTTCCTGTTTGGATCATCGTTAGTGTTTGTCCTAACATCAATAATTGCAGCATTAAGTTTAATCCAGCTTTTTTTTATTTGAAAGTTAGAAAATAAAGTTGTATATAAAAGAGCATTCCTTCCATCAAAACTCACAAACAAAATCCAACATATTAGACTATTAGGAACTCTAAGCTAGCAAAAATTGTCTAGTGACAAAATACTATATACCTTTTTAGTTTTCTTTTCATTTTTCAATTTGTTTTTCAATGAAGAATTGAAAAACAAGTTCATTTATTACAAAACAAAACCAATTTTTTTTTTACAAAAACATAAAAAATACATCAAAATTATAATTATTTTTTATAAAAAAAATATAAACCATAATTTATAGTAATCTTAATATTTTGTATTCCTAATAATTTAATTATAAAATATTAATTTTATTTCTTTCAAATTAAAAACTATCATGAAAAGAAGTTGTATTGTTAACCCAAAAACATATTTACAATGGATTTATAATAAAAATTAAATTTATAACATTAACTAAATGTAAAAATATAAAAAATATAATTTTAATTTTTTACATTGTTAAAAGTACTTGTATATAAAAATAATTATATTGTTAATTTTTTTCTTAATTTGAAAAATAGTTAAGAATTTTTGAAATTTATGAAGAACCTTTATAATGTTGATTAGGAATAGAATGAGTAGTAATTCTTTAATAGTTGTCATAATTCTATTTTATAATTGTTTTAATTTGGTTTTCTAAAATCAATATAAATTTCAAAAATTAAAAACTATTTGAATAGCCTAAGCTTGCAGAAGTTGACTAATTGAAGACTCGGTATATATTTATATTTTATTTGTATGGTTTTTGTTTAATCTTGGCACATGCCTAAGCTTTCAGAAGTTGACTGACTACACAACAGATGCATTAATAATGGAATTCTTGTGTCAATGTCTCAAATTCAGAATTCGTTAAATCATAGACTTGTACTCATTTAAGAAATTTAATTTAATGTTGAAAGATAAAATCAGAAAAAAAAATATCAATTTAAAAAATTTATCAAAGTGAAAAAATAGCAATAAAAAATAAAAGAGAATGAAATCATAAAAAAATAAATTTTAAAAATGATCTCAAATAAAATAAGTAGCAATCAAAATAATAGGAACCAAATTTGACATATTAAAAAAAAAAGGATGCAATTGAAAATAAATTTTAATTATATAAAATAACTCAAATAAAAAAATATCAATTGAAAGAATAAAGATCAAATTCAAAGGAAAAATAAATTGAAGGGCTGCTGTGAAATTTTAAAAAGTAAGGCATGAAAATCAAGGAGGATAGAGAAAAGAAGAAAAAAGAAAAGAAAATTGATGCCAAACTAGTTGGGATTACACCACATGCACCACCTAGAGGTAGAACCCGCTGTGTCGAATTGAAAAACACCAAGGAAGGCCATTTTTTTTTTATCATCATAAGTCTTTTCATGCATCTCTCAAACATGGTGGGGCATCTTACTTGTTGGAGCATTCAACAAACACACCAACAAATTTTTGTTTTTATTTTATATTTATTAAAATACTAAATTTCCTTTAAAACAACATAATAATCGCAAAAAAAATAAAAAATAAATGAAAGCACGAACAAGCCTTTGAAGGTAAGATAAGAAAATTTTGATTTTAAATGCAATAGAGTCATTTTTATGTATTATGAAAAATAAAATATCAAAAAATCCCTTAGGCCCAAGTTAAATAGTTTTTTGCTTTTAAATGAAATTAAGTAATTATATTGTGCAAAAATAATATATGAAAAGACTGAGTTGTCCCAATCAATTCTAAAATTACCAATGGACCATGTGAAAAGACTTAATTACCCATAATAGACAACTTAGTTTTTTAGAAAGGCAAAATAATAATTTTCATATATTGATATATGTATGATATGTGTTGTGAGACTGCTAAGGCATTCCTTCATCTTTTAAGTTTGTTTTAATTACATTATGTACTTATTGTTTTATAAAATGCCATATATTGATATATGTATGATATGTGTTGTGAGACATATCTCATACAATATGAATAATACTATTATATATCCTTGTTCATAACTTTATTGAGACTAGACATCAACATAAGCGGTATAATTGGTATGCGTTATATCTTTATCATATGATGATAGTAGAGATTCTCATTTCTATAGTATAATTATACTAAGAATAATATGTAGATGCTTATTAGGGAATTAGTTTATCAAATGTGGTCTGCATGAGAACCCATTTGGCATTTGTATATTGCCTATAAGGAATCTTATAAAGATGGGTGTAATTAGTTCTTTGACTTAAGGTTATTAGGTTATCTTGTTTGAAAACCATGTACTTTGACATTCTTTAGATAGACTTTGAAGGTTGCACATACATTAGTTATTAGGTATATGTTGAGCCATATAAAAATTTGTGAATAATCAAGATTTTGATGACAATTATGCAATGATAGTATAAATAATGACAATAATGGCAATGATGATGCCATCAATAGTATCTTTATTGATAAGTTAAAGGTTGAGTGCAAAGACAATATAGAAAATGATCAAGAAAAGAAAATTGTTAACTTAGGGTATGTTGATCCTTTTGATTACAAGTTTATTATTATCACGAAGATAAATTTTTTCAAGAGTTATATGGATACAATACATGTTGATGGAGCAATTCATTACTTTAGAAGCTAGTAAAAGAGCAATTATTTTTCAATTAATATTTCTTACGTAAAATTTAATGTGAAGAGATTAAAGTTGATATCTAAAACTTTTATACACTTGAAGTGAAGAAAGAAACGAGGATGAAGAGTCTTGATTAGACATTCACGAAATCAAGGCAAGCAAGAACAATTTTCTTAAGAACATGTTATTTCTAACTCAAGAAGATTGATGTAGAAGATTTTTAAGGAAAGTTATTTTTTTTTAGTTATTTTTATTCCTATTTATTTTCAAAAAATATTTTTTATAGTCTTTTTATTCTTTCTATTTAGTTTAGGAATTATTTAGTTTAGGAATCGTATTTTACTTTATTTGGTTTAGGCCTAGGACTAGTATAATAGGGGGGTTTTAGCTTGTATTTTAGTAGACATTTTGAAAAGAAATATTCAGTAATAAAATTTTGAGTTAGGATTTTTATGTAATGACCATATTAGAAAAAGTTTTATGTTGCTTAAGCTTGCTTTTTTTGTGTTATTTTCATATGAGTTAGTTGGTATCAGAACTTAACGATTCCTAATGATTAGTTGTTGTGTGTTGTTAAATGTCCATGGCTAGGAAAGGTGGTTGTATAATAAGACATGCTCATATAGGAAGGTATGAGAAGGTTCTTCCTAGGAAAAGAGACGTTCAAGAACTAGTGATAGAAGACATGTGAATGGAGATTGCATAATTGACTTGTCAATTAGATAAAATTATAGAGACAAGTTGTTGATAATGATAATTGCAGTGGTGATGTCATTAATAGTGTGCTCATTGATAAGTTAGAGGTTGAGTATAAAGAGAATATGAATTGAGCTCAATAAAAGGAAAATTTTTATTTAGGTTGTAATGATCCTTTTATTACAAGCTTACAATTATTACAATGGAAGATTTATTCAAGGGTTTTATGGATGTAACATATGTTGATGAAGTAAGTATGAGGCTTGCAATTCATTACTTTAAAAGCTAATGGAAGAGAAATAATTTCTCAATTGATATTTTTTATCCAAAGTTTAATGTAAAGGGATTAAAGTTGATATCTAAAAGTGCTATACACTTAAAACGAAGAAAGAATAAAGGTTGGAGAGTCTTGATTGGACACCCACAAGATCAAGGCAAGAACAATTTGAACTTGAGTTTCTTCCAACCAGGGAGAATCATGCAGGAGGATTTTTAGGGGAGATTATTTATTTCCTTAGTTATTTTTATTCTCATTTAGTTGGAAAAAATATTTTCCTTTATGGTGTTTTTATTCTTTCTAATTAGTTTAGGAATCACTCAATTTAGGAATTATATTTTTTGTTGTTCAAAAAAAAGCCTAGGACTAATGTAAACTTGTATCTTATTAGACTATTTGAAGAGAAATATTCAGCAATAAAATTTTGAATTAGGGTTTTTATGTGGTGGCCCTATTGGATAAAATTATGTGTTGCTTGTGCTTGCTTTCTTTTTTATGTTGTTTCCATCTGCATCAAAGTCCTAATGAGATTAGGGTTAGAAATCCTATTAAAACTAGAAGCATAGTTTTATATATGAAACTAGAATCCTAATGAAATTTGGATTCATTCATATATTCCTAGTTAGACTAGGACTCTAAAATAGACTTTAGATATAAGTAGGATTTTATGGTTGATATGTTAGGCTATTTGACCTAGTATAGAACTAGTTAGGTTTATAGACCTTGGAAGCCCACATGCTATGCTGGAGACTTTGTTATCCATATAGGCTTGTTAAGCCCATATGATAACTTTGTCTCATCACCATCCATATAGGTTTAAGAGCCCATCTAGAGTCGAAAGAACAATCATAGGAGATTGGGCTTATATATAACCTCAGTCCAATTACGATTAAATGTATTATCTTAAGAGGAACTTGAATTAGCACAAAACACAACCTGTTTCAATATGATTGAAACTCAAAAAAGTAAAAAACTAGATTATAAGGGTTTAAATAAAGAAGAAACCAAAATTTTAAAGAGAATGAGAAAAAAAAAACATGCAAAATTATGGATAGTTTTTCCTATTCTACGATTTCTCTACAGAAAAAGGCATGTTGTCCTTTTAATCTTTTTTTATATGTTGATCGTTCTTGGAGTACAACTAGCATAAACTCCAGAATAACTTTTTTTCTAATACAAAATATTTTTGGCAATGGGAATTGATATTCATTCCTGCATGGATCATCTCTAGAGGTGAGATAATTAGACAACGTACAGGTTGTTACTATTAGTTTAATATGCCCTATAGTCAATCAATTAGTTACACGTGGTATTATTATATTCATGTAAATACATATTTACTATTAATAAAGGC
>Ga0307517_10005712_pt1 | contig 18630 bp, 16 predicted proteins | sample 23_EM_MG_FD_194515 | JGI IMG/M metagenome (GOLD analysis project Ga0307517, IMG submission 194515) | Populus trichocarpa ectomycorrhiza microbial communities from riparian zone in the Pacific Northwest, United States - 23_EM | ecosystem: Host-associated > Plants > Roots > Unclassified | place... | reverse complement strand
AAAACCTTGATCAATCATGGTAATAAAGTTCCTAACCTCTTGTTAGCAACAAATCAATGAGTATTTTGCAAGGAGAGCTTGGGTTTTTCTTCCTCTCTTTTTTTCTCTCTCTAGCTCCTAAACTCTTATTTTCTAAGCTCTAAAAATCCTTGAAAAGGCTTGAATCCTTCATTTAAATCCTTCTAAAACCTTATTTAATCACTTAAATGTAACTCTCTCAAGGTTTTTCTCTCAAAAATTTCAAAATAAAAGAGGAAGAACTGAAAATTCATTGTTGCAAGAAGTTCTAACTGTTCCAGCATATTTAAAAAGGTGATTTACCTCTATTTACAATTTTACCACTCACTTAAGCCTTTGTGTGTTTTTCATGTAAACTATCTGGCTGTCAACCTAAGTTGTGAAGCCTTTCCAAATTTGATTGACCCGAAATTCTAACCCATGGTAAGTCAACATGTCATGAGACTCCATGCAAAATAACAGCTTGATTTGATGGTTAGATTGAAAGTTGTGCGTGATAAAGTAAAATTGGTTTTGCTTCTACTAGTGGTTTTGGTGGTGGCTTTCCTACTAGTAGTTCAACATGTGGTTTTGTAATTACTACAACTATTGGCGATTTTGCTGGTGTTGCTTCTACTAGTTGTAGGTTTATTGTTTTGGGCTTATCTGGTGTAAGGTTTGCTAATGCTATTATAGGTGTTGGATTTGCAAATGCATACTATAGTGGTGCTGGTTTTGTAACAACTCTTGCTTTTAGTAGTGGATTTGCTACAACTGGTAGCATATTGGCTAACATTATATTTTCCTCATTTATGGTTAATGTATTCTATGCCTTTTTTGATTTGTACTACAATCTTGCACATGTGGTGGATTTAGGGCTTTAGGCAGCTAACAAGGTACTCCATGTTTATGTTAATTAATGGTAGTGATGGAGAGAGTAAATGTTTATCGAAATCTTTTGTGACTATTTATCTGCACTTAGTAGTAGTACTAGTATCTTAGATTATGATGATGATTTTAACGAGTCTATTTTGACTTTTTTGTTGACTTTTTTCAAGTTGTAAACTGTAATTTTTAAAATAATAGAGGCAAAATAAAAATTGACTAAACTATAGGATAGTTAGGGTAATTTTCTTAAACAAACTTATTGCACTATGCAAATTCACTATGATAGTAAGCCTGTATATACCATAAAAGTTTGATTAATCTTAGTTTTTTTACTACATTTATAGGCTCTCACTATGCCATGAGCCAACATTTTCTTTTAATCGATTTAAAAAATTTTTGGGCGATGCAAGTGTGTCTTAAAAAAGTAAAAAACAATAACATGGGGCATAGATCCAACTGAGAAAAAAACTAGTATAATTTAATTAGATAATAAAAGAATGATAACGACAATAAATGGATCAATTTAAAGAAAAAAAAACATACAAACCTGTAAAGAAGTTGTTATTAAAATGAAAAAGACGATGAAGTAAAGATTCTGGCCAATCAAATGAAAAGGAAAAAACGAAAAAAAAAAACTAACGTTAGCCAACCTAAATGAGCATGTCAAATATGCAATCAAAGTAATAAGACTATGATAAGCCAACAAAATGCAAAGAAAAAAAATAGTTGAAGTCCAACTCCAAACAAATCCAACGTAGACGAATGAATTTGTTTTAAAAAATCAATTAAAAAAAAAAACAACCAACAAACTAGGCAAGCCAACTAAACTTGACCCGGATCATGCAAATGAGATAATTCAATAGGAGGCAAACTAGAAAAGATTATGAAGCTTAATTCTTAAACAACTTAATGTTAAAGGATGAAATAAAAAAAATATTAAATTAAAAAGTATAAAATTGTCTATATAAAATAACTTAGTGATGTCAAGTCTAAAGATCACTTATCCATCTGTCACATGAGTCTTTCTATAGACATAGATGATCTCTCCATATGAAATTCTCATGCGGATTAGTTCAGTGTACATGTCTTATGAAAAGTACTGACATATTAGTTTTAGGTATCCATTACACTTCAGCTTATGAGAACAACTACTTCTTTTTATAAAAAAAATAACATAATATGTATTAGTCTTTACAACTCTAATAAATGTCCAGTATTTAAGAGAGTATCAACCAGGAACATTTTAAGAACAATGTTTTGATGCAATAAAAATTTCATAATTATAACTATTTTATAATTTTTTTTTGCAAAGCATTTTTGTCCCATGCATTTTATATTTACTCTACATTCATCAATCAAATATTAGATTTATTAACCTAATATTATATGAATATTAAAAAGAAATTAAATTCTTATTAATAATAAATATGTATTAGGCAATGATTTGTGAGCAACAAACATATAAGCTTCTGTATCCTTTATCCATTAGCATTTCGAAGTTAATTATCTGAAACCTAGATTGAACTTATGCAGAATATGTAGCATTAGGTTTTGCAAAATAAATGACTTCGCTTGTCTTTGAGCTGGTCTCTTTAAAGTATGCAACAATGTCGATTTGCAAATTAATCACAAAAGCTCAAATAAATTTATGTAGGTTTTTCACATCAATTAACGTAACCAACCGAACCAAAATGATTGGTTTGAATCATTTCTATTTTAATTCTAAAAAAAATAAATTAATTTAGTTATTTTATTTAAAAAAAACCAAACCAGAAATATTTATTCTTGAAAAAGAAAATAAATATTTGGTATGAAATGATGTGGTATGAAAACATGCCTCATTGTGCACCAGGGTTTAAGCTTCACTGTGCATGCCTGTCACTCTGCGGTGCTTTACATGTTTACTGGGCTTACAGGATATTCAGTGAACTCGGAAATTAGTTGTGATGCGCGTAAGCTGGCCCGTACACCTCGGATTAAAAAAAAAAAATAATTGGTATGAAATTGAAAATTAAAGAAGTCTTGTACAACAACACGACGTCGTAAGCTGAAAACAAAGGAGCAAAGGAATAGGAGACTGGTCGTCTCTTATACTTGACTGGCCTGGTGAGTAGCTATACCATAGATAAACGCCGCGCTGGTTCCATCAAGAGCTGATCCAGTTGGTTTTAAGATTACAAAACTAGGAATAGGAATGGCAAGAAAAGTTCCTTCTCTAATATCTCTAGTCATCGAAGCGATCAAAAGAGAAGTAGTGCACGGTAATTACTTCTTCACGATTTCAATTTTGAATTTTTTGATCTTGCAAAATTGTTGATTTCTTTTAGATATATATATAAAACAGCAGCCGCCGGAGATGATGATGTTCGACCGGACATATATGACCTCCCGTCTCATTTATTTAATCGTTTGTTGACAAAATTACCCCCGCTGGCTTTGCACAAATTAGAAACAGATATGTAAGTAAGTGGGTGCGGTGCAGAACAATGCTTATGAAAAAAGGGAAGACATGTTTTGTTTGATTTGATTTTTATTTGGGTGGAGCAGGCCTTTTAAGGACTGCAATGATTACGAGGCTCCTTTGAACGATGGTGGGAGAAAGCGTGGGAGGTCGTCAGAATTTCTTTTTATTTGGGTTTTTCCTCTCGTTGCCCCCTCTAACAGTTCACTGGTGTTTTCTTACAACAGAAATGGAAACTTTGATTCGGCATGGAAGGCGCTGTTTAAGTTGCGCTGGCCTGACCCTTTTCACCCTTCTGAAACACAACTTGACTGGCGACGGATATACTGGCAAACACATTTGCAGAAGTATTGCTACCTATTCTATATATATATTTTGCTTGTATTTGGATTCTTCTTCTTCTTATTCTTCTTGTATTAACCGGATAAACAGTTGCCTTGATGAAGCAGCAGAGTTAGCTTTGCTCCCCTCTTTTGATGGATGCATCGGTGAGATGAATGTTTCAGGTAATGAATCATGTTATTTCACGCAAAAAAAAAAAAAAAAAGAAGAAGAAGAAAAAGATGAGGCAACTAATCAAGAAAGTGCATTTCAGAAACACATCTGTGATTTTTTTGTTTTTAATGTATTTGCATGTGCTTCTAGCTTTGTTAAGTTGAGGAATTTGTTTCATCAAATGCTGTTATGTTCCTTGCAGATGGTATGCTGAAATGTATTGGTTGCGAGGGACATGTAAATCATCCAAATTATTCTAAATTATCATACCACTGCCAACAATTCGGGCACTATGCTAGGTAACATGTATTGCCAATTCTTTGTATTAGGAGAGCTTATGCCTAGCCTCTTTAATTTCTGGAGGAAACCGAGTTGCTTAGTGAACATCTATTCAAATCTGCCATTATGCAGAAAAGCTTGTTTCTTCGTTTGATTTTTGACAATATGCTTATTCCATCATCAAGGCTTTCATGCAAGTGACCGTTCAATGTGAAACCAAATAGATTTTACTTATCCAATGTAACATGTATTGTGGAGTCTCTTTAATATGTCCATTATGTTTAAAACAATTTAGTTATACTAACATGGTTTAGGTTCATTTATATTGTTTTCTCTGTGCAGCTGTTTGAGACTTCAAAATGTGTTCTGTGTTGCAGAAACTTGTGTATGTTCTTATCCCTTTAGTAGAATAAAACCATCAACAACTTTGAATTTGTTTCTAGAGTCTCTATGTCTATTATTGTTGTTATTATTATTTTGAATGGATTCATTTTGGCTGGAGTGTGTTTTGGTTTTTGCTGGCCTTCATATATGCTGAAAACCTGAAAGTTGGGTTGTGTAGATAGAATTCTTTTTAAAAGTGATACTATGGGCTTGAGAAGTTCTTACCATTGTCCTGACAATCATGGAAGGAGTTTTTGTTTATTCATTTTGTCAAAGCTTTCCTAGGCATGTTTTCATACCAGATCATCTCATCTTTAGATTTGTCATGTTTTGAGGGTTTCCCTAGAAATTAACTAAGAATAGTACAAGCAACCTGAGGTTCAATATAATGATAACATTTGCTTACCTCCTCTGGGCTGAAGTTGCAGGAGGGAGAGAAGATTCAACCCCTAGTATCATTATTGTTTCATATTTTTCTGTCAAGAAGCAATCTTAGGCATGTTAGGAAGAAATTTTATTATATTAACCTGTTTCTATGATCTGCATTAAAAGCCACGTCTCACATCGTTAATCTTTCTCAAGACAATGCTTCTGGACAGACTGATAAATACCAAGATGCTAATAACTATTTTGAAACAGGTATTATTAAGGAAGAGCAACTTGCAAAGTTTGATAGTGCGGTGGATCAGATCTGAGAAACATGTATGCTTGCTTCCTTTTTATATGTGCATTAGGATATTATAAGTAGCTAAGAATTCTTGTTATTTTTGAGAGAGAGTGCAAGACCAATAACTTCAGCTATAATTGTAATCAGTTTATATCCACAAAACACCGAAAAGGCACTACAAAGAGAAAAAAATGTAAACAAGCATAGCACTTGACAACTTAACAAATAGTACTGCTCTTGCCATACATGCTACAAATTTTCGACAAATTTGCAAGTTATGTATCTGTTGTTTTACACCATAATATGGAATTTAAAAGGAAAGAATTGAACCACTTTGAGAAATATAGATAAAATCATTACCTTATACAAGTCAACCAGGGACGAATATGAGCCTGTCCAGCCTAGATTCTTTACCCTGCCTTTGGAAATGCTATAAATACACTCATTCCAAATACTGCTCTGCCACCATAGGAAATGAAAGTAATTTGTGTGTACTAACTTATAATAGTTTCCGAAGAGGTGATAAGATGCTCCTTGCGAGAAGAAAAAGTAATCCAATTTTCTCTGACCCTAATGTTAAAAGGATATACATTACTAGTGATCAATTTGTGTCAAGGATAAATTATTTCTCTAAGAAAATGTAATCACCAACCTGTGCAGCCAACCAAATACTCTAGATCCTGTTGACGTGACTTTCTTGGTACATCTAGAAGCACTTGAATGCTGCTATTTTTTACTTGGATAATAATAATTCAGTCGTTCTGTGAGACCATGTAATTAAATATCAAATTCATGTAACCTATGCTTGAAAATGGGAAATTCTCCTTATCATAATGTAGTCAAGCTCCTCAGACTAATGTTTATTTGTGTTACCCTGTGTCCAAATTCAATGAAAAATGCTGAATTTTGATTATTGTATCAATAGGTTGATGGATTATGCAAACTGTTGATCCAAAACAGTGAAACGTTGACATCACTAGAGTTCATTTACTGCAAGCTTTCACCAACTTTTGTCAGTGCAATATGCGGTTCTTTAAATGTGGTTAATACACACACACATGGAATACAGCACTTCTCAATCAACACATCCAGCTTTCTTGAAATTAATCCAGTTTCCTTACCTCCTGGATTTGTATCATTCCTTTCATCAGGCAGGTATATCCATTCTTCTCAACCTATGCTTTGTTCTTGATCAGCTTCTTACTGTATGTTTTTCTCTCTGATTTCTTGAGGTTGGTGAGATGCTCATAAACTGTCAAATCTAATGGGCTGTGTTGAGTTATCAGCATGTCTGTACTTAGAGGGTAAATATACTGGACAAGTCCCCAGGAAGTCTTGACCTCTTAGCTGTAACTCAGCTGCCATATTGTCAAATATTATTTGTCGTATTTTGGTTCCTGTTGTCAGTTTCTTGGGTGTATTTCAATATCCAATCAATGCGCACAGTATCACTTCTAGTGTGATTTTTATTTTTCTGGAATGTATTCTGGAATTTTTTTCTGTTGAAACAGCCCCTTACAGCTCGTCCCTGGACTTGCATAGAGAATAAAAGCAGAAAATTATGGTTACTCGTATTACATATTTACATTAACCTATTTACAAATCTCGATGGCTCGGCTCTCGTGTATGAATGTAGTTTGTTCTCCTGGGAAGCTTCCTCTGTTTACTTCAATGATACATGCCCTTACTTGTAAATGTATCTGTTCTCAGGTCTTTGTGTTCTTTGAAATTACATGACAACCATCTAGACGGGAATTTTGCATGGATGCTTTTAAGCGTTCTTCTTGATGCTTCCTCTAGCCTATCCATCCTTGACCTTTCTGACAACAATGTGAGTAATGCATTTCTATTAGATCTATCATACATTTCAAATCCATCTATAATTGCAAAAGATTGATATTTTGAAATAACATTACAGATAGCAGGATGGCTTGGTAATCTCAATGGGAAATCAAAATGCAAAGTTCCATTATCATTAGGAATAGGAAAGTCTTTGCAATCATTACGTGTACTCAATATAAGGTGATATGATCTGCTGTTTCTCATGTTCTTGAACAATATCTTAAACCAAGCTATCCCAATTTTGGCATAACCAGGTCAACTGTTATTTTTTCTCTCCTTCATTCAATTTAGGGCATAGCACTCTGATGATTAATAAGATTGTATGGCTGCCTTTTGGTTTTCAGACAGTTTTTTACTTTATTAATAGAATTATTGTCTGGTTTAAGGGGAAATGATCTTCGCAAGGATGACGTGGAGAGTCTTAGATGTGCACTTGTTTCCATGCCGAACTTGGAGATCCTGGATATAAGTGACAATCCCATTGAGGATGATGGCATCAGGTTAGATGAATTTTCATTTGTCACATCCACTTTCAATGTAGTAGGCAAAAGTCTCAAAGCTGCAGTTGAACTTTGCAGATGCTTAATTCCTTATATTATCGAGGCTACTGATAGATGCTCTCCCCTGGCTGAGTTGTATTTAGAGAATTGTGAGCTTTCCTGCAGTGGAGCAACTGAACTTTTAGATAGCCTTTCAAACTTGAAAAGACCACTAAACTCTCTCTCACTTGCAGATAATGGCCTTGGCAGGTTTGTCTGTTTGGCTCTGGTATAGAAGTAACAATTTATTGTTATGTTTTGTTCTTGAGTTGCATTAACTTTGTAATTACTGTAAACCAGTGATGTAGCAGGACCTCTGCAAAAAATTTTGGGCACATCTATTAAAACACTTAATGTTGGAGGCGTTGGACTGGGTTCGCTTGGCTTTCAGGAACTAGAGAAAGGATTGATGGCAGAATTGAAGCTTGTTGATATCAATATAAGGTTTGAAATTATTTCTTTATTTTCTTAACTGATATTATGGCTCTTGCCAACAGTATGGATCAACTAATGACTTAGTTGGTACAGCAAAAACCGTGGTGGGTTTGAAACTGCAAGATTTTTGGCAAAGCTCATGTCATTGGCTCCAAACATTATTGCCATCAACACAGCATACAATCTCATGCCTTTAGAATCTTTAACAGTTATATGCTCTGCTCTGAAGTTATCTAAAGGTATCTGTCTACTTGAATGATTTTTTATTTATTAATATTGGCTGCTGACTTCCACTTGTTTCTTTTGTTGGTATAACATTGGTAACACATTTTACATTTGAAATCTCGTCATTTTCTGTTGGGAAAATTAAGGTATTATGATATATACAATAAAGTTAGCCAAATTTCAAGTGCTTACAAGTTTCCATGGAAGGTGGCAGTAGTTCAAAATGAAATGACTACTCTTGGGCATGGTGCTCATAGCCCGTGATTTCATGTGAACACTTGAATCCTAACCTATATCAAACTTGTTATTACTTAGGTAGTCTTGAGCGTTTGGACTTGACTGGTAATAACTGGGACTATCAGCCAAATCACGCTTCAATGGTTGCTGAATTCCACCGTAATGGAAGGCCGATCTTCATTCTTCCATCATATCTTGCTGTGGATGTTCCCTATGATGACGACCCCTAGATGGTCTGGGTGTATAATAAACAAAGGTAAATGCAGAACTCGTTAAGAGTTGTTGGGATTTATGTCAACATGAACATCTGAGCTTAAAGTGTATTTGATGTAATTCTGTGTAAAGTTTATCTGCGGCTCCTTCAAGAGAAGTGTTTATTTGTTGCTTGTCAACATTTGTAGAGTTTGAATAAGAATAATAGAGTTTGATTTATTTTTTAAATTCAAAATTCAAAATAGCTTTTAAAACTACCTCAACAATTTTTTTTTAAGAGTTACAAATGTTATTTGTTAAATTATGTTATTTTTCTAAATAAATTTTAAATTGTGTTATTTCTCCCCTTTTTTCTTTCTACCAAGCTACTTTTTTTTTTTTAAAAAAAAAACTAGCATTCTATGGTGAACAGAAGATAATAATAATAATAATAATAATATTTTGTTGTTTAGGCCATGTGGCCCAAATGGTAACCATCTTTTGTGCTGTTTGTTTGAGTCTAAAAGTATTTTTTAAAAAATTTAAATTTTATTTATATTTTTTTGCTTCAAATTAATATTTTTTTTAGTATTTTTAGATTATTTTGATATTTTTATGTCAAAGAAGGAACGTACCCTCGTAGATTGATAATGAAAAGTAACTATAACTAGGGTTGATTAAAAAAACTGAAAAATTGATTAAATCGAGAAAACCGGAAAAAATAACTGAAAAACCCAACCCGTGAAAAAAAACGATTTAAAAAATCAACCGGTTCGGTTTGGTTTCAGTTTTATAAGTCTGAAACTGAAAAAATCAAACCGAACCCAAACCGAAAGAAAAACCCAAGCCAAACTGAAAAAACTAGTTTTTGTTCTAAAATAACCTAACCGAACCAAAACTGGTCGGTTTGAACCGGTTTTGGTTTGCGGTTTTTTTTGATAAAAAACCGGTTTGGTTATATTTTTTTGATAAAAACCGAACCGAACCGAATCGAAAATGATCACCCCTAACGATAACATTCTTCTAGTTGTTTATTATCATGTTTAGATTATTTATAATTCTTGTATCTATTTTGCTTTGTAACAGAGACATCACACAATCAAGGTGAGTAGGAATCCCATCCCACAGGTCCACATGTTTTGAAATGAACTATGTATCCACATGTTTTAGATATTATGTATTTTGTGTAACAAATGTACTAGTTATGAAATGACCGTGCAACACTTTTGTAAAGACTTGGGCGCGCGGGGGGAACGGGGGCATCCAGGAAAACTTTGAGAAAGCCAAAAGTAGAAATTGCTCGCACTTGAAGGAAAATCAAGTTTTGATGATGGAATTCCATGAAAAGGTTAAAGGTAGGAAAATGCATATCATGTGTAGGAGGGACAAGAGAGATTTTAATTGAGGAAAGACACAACAAATGCCAAAAGTTGATACCGAGGTCAAGAGTAAAAAACTAAAAAAATAAAAAAAATAAAAGAAAAAAGAAAGAAGAAAATACTGAACTATGAATATGTCTTTTGATATCTGTGATAAAGCATCTTGTGTCTTCAAATGATTAGAAAGATTATCCATCAAAGAAAAAGTTAGAGTTGCTTTATGGCCTATATTAAGAGAATATTGATTTTTTAGGTGAAAATAGAATGTGTGGCATGGTTATATGCTATTCTTTTACAAAGATAGTGAAAGAAAAATGAGGAAATGAAGAGGCTAATGATTGACAATGAACCTTGACCTTTCCTTTGAATTGAAATGTAAGACAACAAAAAATATAGAGTATCATAAGATAAATGATGGACAATGAGCTTTAGTATTCTCTTTAAGTTTGAGATTGACAATGAAAGGAATGACATGGTTATATGCCAATAATTGATAAGAACGAGACCTTTTGAACCATTGATTGAATGAGGTGAAAATTCATGTTGAAAAGAATGGCATGGTTATTTCCTGTCTAATTTTAGGAAACATGACTTATTGATGAAATATATGGCATGGTTATATGTCATTTCTTTTACAAAGATAACAAAAGAAAGAGAGTGAAGTGATTAGTTGATGGTGATCCTAGGTCTTTGAAAACCTCAAACACATTTTAAGCCTATGAATTTCCCTTTCTTTCATAGCCATGAACCATAGCCTGTATTACATGCTTTTAAAAACCCTTTATAATCAAGTAAGCGATTTGAACCGATAAGTGACACTCTAAAAACATGTAGAGATTTTCCATAAGGGTCATAACTTCATGAACTAAGTTACTAGTTATTATGCATGTTGATAAAATGGGTGCTCAAAAGAGACTGTAACGCCCCACACTTTCTTATGCGATTATAGTTACTTTCCTAGTATTTGGTATGTAAAAATACAAGTAATTTTTTTTATACAGTTCTCATATAAAAATCTATCGAAATTTCCACCGAAATTTCGGCAATCTCCCCTATATCGAGAGGTCCCAAGTTATCGACATATACCATGTTTACACTTCTAATATCTCACATCTTATAACTCAATCACGACCCAATCGTTTTGGGTTTCAACCCCACAAACATCATCACAACCATAATATTTATAACATACATTGAACAACAAATGTCATTATAGAGAAATAAATGAGATAAACACGCATACATGGAACATGATTATATGAATTTTAGAGTTAAGTTCATCTATTCAAGTTTAAACATCAATTATGCAAATTAAGTTATATAAATGTTTTAATATTTCAAAATACAAGGATATGCTCCCTAGAACTAGATAACAAAAAGTGAACAAAAGCTAGGATCTACTCTTGTCGTGTATGCGATGGTCTTGAAACAAAATACATATTATTGAAACATGAATATCACAATAAGTATAGTAACACAAATATCCAACAATTGAAACTCTTTATCATTCAACTACTAAAACCGTTTCATCTTCCATTTTCAACTCCCATTCAGGATTCCATAAGATCAACCACAACTGTTTCCACCTAACACATTGTCGATACCAATTTCACCGGTATCATCATTACCTCGTAGGAGTCGATGCGTAGCGATCCCCTTACTCGGGGCCCTAACATACACTAAATGTATGCTAGTCCATGCCCCATAGGCATCGATGCATGGTGATCCCCTTACCCGGGATCCTAACATACACTAAATGTATGCTAGCTGATACCAATTTCACCCATTAATATCATCATTATTTGTCCGACCATAGTTATCATTACAAATTTCCATTCCGAACATGACTCATTTCTTTTAGAAGCTAAAATGTAATATCACATGTTTCCCGAAGCAAAAGAACCCAATTTTCACCCTTAACGTGTCTAAATAGTCGCTTTAGTGACTTTCCGAATCTGCTAGCAGAGGTCGCATTTCGATCTCTCCTCAGATTTTTGACTATATTCGAAGTTCTAGGACTCCGTTTCAAGTGAGGTTGGTCTCGTTGGAAAGATATGACACGGGGCTACAAGTCCCATGAAGGGAGGAGAACCCAATTCTACCCCCAAGACACTCGAAATTATTCGTCAGCAAATCAGACCTACTGTCCTATAGGGTCTGTCTTGACCCAGTCTCGGTTGGTGACCCATAACTGGAGTTCTATAGCTTCAAATTGAGTAAGACCAATTTTCTTAGTTAGTAAACATCCAAAACTACAATTACTATGAAGGAAACTGATCCTAATTCGCTCATTGTAACGACCCGACTTTTTTAAGGCCAAAATTGCTGGATTTTTTTTTTAATCGTCCGGTTTCTGGATGTTTTTTCACCATATCATTCTTCAGATTTATCATTGCATTCTGTTTATTAACAAGGCACAATCTATGTAGGATAACGTAAATCAACATTTCCATAGAACGAATTCTCAATACACGTGCCCATAATATTATATTTCTATACTCATAGGTTTACATTACATCATATCGACATACTCATAAACTCACATTCTTGTTCTAATCTCGTTATCATCACGAGTTCATACAAGAATGTCAAATAACAAGTTACACAACTAGCACTTTCATTATCCTGACCTCATGCAATTTCACAACACGACATCCTCATTAGATGAATACCTTATATGTATATTCATACACATCATATCAACTTGTTTGTACATTCACCTTTTGTGTTCCATTTTAATTTTTCATTACTAGTCTTTACTAAAAGGGGTCAGATGACTAATTGAGTGATTAACACGTCCGTTCATGCAGAACTCATATCACCCATAACATGCGAATATATAGTTCTTTTCAAAACGTGAGCCGCGAAATGAATTTCCTTACACAGCATGTTGGTATGATGGTCCTGTTACAACACAAAGGTAATTTCAAGCATTATAGGCAATTTAAGAAAACATAATAAAGCAATATTAAAATTACATTTCTTTCATGGACCAAAAGAGCATAATTCTTTCATTTCTCCTTACTTATGTAAATACCACCGTTAATAATTCATCAATTATCGAGGCTAATTATAATACTTAAACTTGATCATTCATCTCGGATACCGTTAGCCGAACTAATGTTATTCTCTGTTTAAAGCATAACAATTGTAGTTCTTTCATATACTTAGAATATACAAAATGTAGTAAACATGAACGTATCAGTTCTTAAAACTAACTCATAACACTCAAATCCGATTATCCTCTTAGGATGCCATTAGCCGAAGCCAATTGTTTATTCATCCTGGTCATCACTTAGGGTGCCATTAGCCGTATCTAATCATTTGTTCATCCCGGTCATCCACTTAGGATGTTATTAGCCGAAGCTAGTCATTTATTCATCCCGATTATCCAGTTAGGATGCCATTTACCGAAGCTAATAATTTAGTCATCCTAGTCATCCACTTAGGGTGCCATTAGCTGAAGCTACTTATTTTTTTTCATCCCGCCCATCCATTTTGGATGCCATTAGCTGAAGCTAATTATTTGTTCATCTCGGCCATCCACTTAGGAAGCCATTTGCCGAAGCTAATCAATCACTTGTCCTGGTCATCCATTCAGATGCCATTAGCCAAAGCTAATCATTTGTTCATCCTGGTTATCCGCTTTGGATGCCATTAGTCAAAGCTAATCAATCATTTATCCCGGTCATCCATTCGGATGCCATTAGCCGTAGCTAATCAATCATTTGTCCCAGTCATCCATTCGGATGCCATTAGCCGAAGCTAATTATTTGTTCATCCTGGTCATCCATTTTGGAAGCCATTAGCCAGAGCTAATCAATCATTTATCCCGGTCATCTATTTGGATGCCATTAGCCGAAGCTAATCATTTGTTCATCCTGGTCATTCACTTTGGATGCCATTAGTCGGAGCTAATCAATCATTTATCCCGGTCATCCATTCGGATGCCATTAGTCGAAACTAATTATTTGTTCATCCCGGTCATCCGTTTTGGATGCCATTAGTCATAACTAATCATTTGCTCATCCCAGTCATCCGCTTAGGATGTCATTAGCCGAAGCTAATCATCAACCAATCAAACATTCCATAGGCGGTTTGTGAAATCACTATAAAATGGTAATATCCCTTGATTTGCTCATTCAAACGATTCATAACAATTTGACATTCACTACAACATAATAGCAGACCCTTCGTGGTACTCGTACAGGCGTTCCGTAATAGTTTAACATTCAGTAACACGATAATAGATCCTTTGTAATACACAAACAAACATTCCATAACAGTTTAGCATTCAGTATAACACAACAGTACCTTTCGTATTACTCATCCAACCATTCATTATAATTAATGTTCAATACAATACAACAATAGATCCCTCGTAATACTCATACAACTGTTCGTGATAATTAACATTCAGTATAATACAATGGTAGATCTTTCGTAATACATTCGTCACAATTACATTCAATATAATATAATGGTAGATCCTTGGTCATACTCATACAAACCATTCATCACAATTACATTCAATAAAAATACAATAGTAGATCCTTCGTAATACTCATAATACCATTCATCAGCAGCCCAAATTCATAATAGCCCAATCAGCATCTCATATTCGGTTTAATATTCATCACAACACCATAATATATACACCTCAAATGGGTCATTTTAGAACATTAACATTTTCGTCATTGTTTCAATATTCATCAAGAACTCGATCGACATTTCATAGTCGTTTTGACAATCATTAAGAATTCAATCAAACACTTCATCGTTTCATCATTCAACAAGGATTTAATAAAATATCATCATAAGTAAATCATTTCAAAATATAAACATCATACGAGAAAAAGGTGGAAACCACCTACCTGCTCCACTTGCGGGTTGTAATTGTCCTGGTGATTGTCTGATCCCGGCCACACCACCTAAGACATTCATGGCCACAAGTCAGTACATTTGCATCCTTAAATCACATTCGTCACCATACTTATTTCAAGAGTCCATATGTTCACATTCAAGTGTTTCACATTTTACACCAACATACAATGAAATTGTTACAAGCATTTAAGTCATTTCTGCCCGAGGGGTCTATTGTAGAAAATCGGCAATGAAACTGATTCACTATTGGCCACACAATTCAGCAGTGAAAACTGATTCACTGCTGGCCGTATAGTTCAACAACGAAAACTGGTTCGTTGCCGGTTGCATAATTCAGCAGCAAAAACTGTTTCGCTGCAGGCACCTCAATTTCAGTAGCAAATGTTACTTCGCTACAGCCAACACGCTTTTGGCAGCGAATGCTAATTCGCTGCAGGCAAGTCGATTTCGGCAGTGAATGCTAATACACTTTCTATAGCAAATGCTACTTCGCTGCAGACAACACAATTCGATAACGAATACCTGATTCGCTGCGGACAACACAAATTCGGCAGCAAACACCTGATTCGCTGCGGACAATAAAATTCGACAGCGAAAACCTGATTTGCTGCGGACAACATAAATTCGACAGCGAACACCTGATTCGCTGCGGACAATAGAATTCGACAGCGAAAACCTGATTCGCTGCGGACAACACAAATTCAGCAGCGAACACCTGATTCACTGCGGACAATAGAATTTGACAGCGAAAACCTGATTCGCTGCGGATAACACAAATTCGACAGCGAACACCTGATTCGCTGCAGACACCTGATTCGCTGCGGACAACACAATTCGGCAGCGAACACCTGATTCACTGCGGACAACATAAATTCAGCAGGGAACACCTGATTCTCTACGGACAACACAATTCAGCAGCGAACACCTGATTCGCTGCGGAATACACAATTCGACAGCGAACACCTAATTCGCTGCAGAATACACAATTCGAGAGCGAACACCTGATTCACTACAAACAATACAAATTCAGCAACGAACACCTGATTTGCTGTGGAATACACAATTCGGCAGCGAACACCTGATTCGCTTCTGACAACAATTCGTTTTTTGGATCCAGTAGAATCATACAATTTTTGCATGAACACACATACAAATTCAATTCCAGCAGATACTTTGTGATTATATTCCTATTTTGGTTGTAGCATGCTTTCAAGGCTACAAACACATGTTTTTTGCACTTAACATCCACCAACACATTTTCATACAAGTTCTTCAACCACATATGCAAAATTCATGACATCAACACATTTATAATTATGTTTCGGTTTCACATAATTAAGCAACTCTAACAAGATCATCATCTTTTCTTTTTATCCCTTTAATCTATGTTCTATCCAACCCTCACCATGGCCGGCCACCTCTCTAAGTTTTTTGCATTCAAAATTATACATTTCCTCTGTTAAATGTTCTGAAATTAGGTTCCCCATTCAGCTCCATTTTCATCCCTCATCCTTGTCTAGTTTTCCTTAACAGTTGGTGTGAGAATCTTAGGCTATTTACAATAGGTTTTCTTCTTCCTTTTCAGTTCTAAGGCCCTAAGAACAAGTGGAGGAGTAGTATGGTTCATACCTCACGAATTTAACAAGTTCAATGCAGGTTGTGGTGGCCTGCTCTCCCTCTTTTTTTTCATTTTCTTCCTTCCTCTCTTGCTGTCAAGCCGACCTCTAGGCTCCTTTTTCTCCTAGGTTTTTGGTTTTGTCTACTTCTTCTTACTCACTTCTCACTCGACGCTCAAGGAAAGTAGCATGCAGATTGGTTGGGTTTGATTTTTTGCTTGGAGGAGGGATGTGTGTGCTGCAACCATGGCTGCTGCTGGTTCTGGAGGAAGGTCTAGGCTCCAGCTTCCACCATGTTTTTGGTTACTTTTCCTTTCCTCTAGCTCTCTTCTCATGCAGCACCCTAAGAGATCTGCATGTAGCAGATCAGTTTCAGTCTTTTCTTTGGGAAGTGGGAGAGGGTCTGCTACATGCAGCTAGTCGGTTTTGCCTTGGGAAAGAGGGAGAGGGCCTGCTGCATGCAACTGGCCGCCCATTTAGGGAAAAGGAAAGGTCACCCTCCCTCTCTCCTTGCATTTATACCCCCTCTTAGAGAGGGATGTGTTTGGGTGTAAGATATCTCTGGTTCCTATCCCTCTTTTGAGCCATCCTACTGCGCCGCTGCCGATTCAGAAATCGGTAGCGATGGTGGAGTCATTTCTGCTTTACTTCTCTTTTTTTTAGTGTTTACACTCATCCTCCTACTTGAATTTTCTCTAAAAGTCAGGAGATGAATCTATCCAGATTCATCAACTTTTCCATTTACACACAACATCCACAATTCAACTTTCCCTCTTTTATCTCAACCCCTAGCCATATCACATTCCATATAAGAGTATTAAAAATATCTTTTTAAGAGCCAATTTATTATATTTCTTTCAATCTTCCCTCTTAACGTCAAAATAGAATATTTTTATCGATTTTACTAACTTTCTGAACAATATTCTTCCAAACATAATCCTTGCCATTTCAACATGCATTTTCCTCATTTTGACACAATTAAACACATGTCATCAAGCTAAATATATCAAATTAAACATCCTCCTCCTTTGATGCATAATTGGTCGAAAACATGGCCTTAAGGAACCAAGAGTTTCCTCATTCCTTTCATTCTAATTTCATTCAATTCACACACACATTCACATAAAAAAACAACATATTATAATAAATTCAACAAGGAAAACCACAATTTTTCCCTTTTCCTCTTTGCTCTTTATGTGGCCGGCTAACTATCATTGCCCCCACTCATGTGGCCGGCTTTTATCAATCCAAGTTGTCTTTAGAAATTAGGGCTCCGTTTGTTTGCAGGAAAGTTGTTTCCTTTTGGAAAGTGAATTCCGGAGAAAGTGAATTCCTGGAAAGTGAATTCCGGGAAAGTATTTTTCGATGTTTGATAGTGTTATGGAAAATAAACTGGAAAACACTTTCCAGTGTTTGGTTATGTTATGGAAAAGAAACTGGAAAATAATTTATTAATGAATTAATTTTTTTTTTAAGTTTATCTAATATATATAAAATATTTAATATAAATATTTAATCACTTACAATAAAAGAATGAAATCTAAAAAGTATAATGATGAATTTTTTTTTATAATATATATTTATACATAGCTTATTTTATAAAATATTACTATATATGTCATATCATATTATATATAAATAAGCTTGTGAAATATTTTTTAAGTAAAACCTGTTACTATATTTTTTTCAATTTTAAAAGCTTAAAATAAGGTTTTTTTTTTCATATGAAGAAAGCCAAAATAAATTATGCTCAAAGAAGCTGACAATATACAATTCATAAGTTCACAATGATCAATAAGATCAATCATTTTAATTCTTAATAATGTGATTATCGAATAATTAAATAAACATAAGTTTCGAAAATCACCTCGTATGCAGCAACACAACACACGATCGAGTTCTTGGCTAGGTTCAATTCTATTCTATTTTGATTTGTTAGTTATAACCATGGAGATTGTTGAGTTCAAGCAGTAATAGGTAGGCAAGGCTGGTCCATAATATTTGTGTGATAAAAAAACTAATCAACCCAATCATCGGTTACAAATTAAACACATAATTTAGAGGAACAATACCTTACTTAGAGTTGTATTTCATTATATTTCATTACACT
>Ga0307517_10005711_pt1 | contig 18630 bp, 20 predicted proteins | sample 23_EM_MG_FD_194515 | JGI IMG/M metagenome (GOLD analysis project Ga0307517, IMG submission 194515) | Populus trichocarpa ectomycorrhiza microbial communities from riparian zone in the Pacific Northwest, United States - 23_EM | ecosystem: Host-associated > Plants > Roots > Unclassified | place... | reverse complement strand
CATACGCTTTCTGCACAATGGTATCCCCGGTTTTTGACGTAAAACGCACACCAGTGCACACGGGTCGCTTCAGCTACCAGCCTCACCTGAACCGCCGCGAGGATTCTCCGCTTGAGCGAACGTCGATCTATATACCTCACCCACACCCACTGGAACAAAAGTCGTTCACTCATCTTAGCATCTGGGCCTACTTGGCCATCGCGTTTATCCTGCTCGCTGTAACCACCGCCTTTGCGTATTTGGTCTACACTTGTTGTCATTCCCGAAAATCGAGGCAGCGCAGAAATGGAGCTCCCTGGCAAAGGGTTCCTGCAATGGGTGGCGATGGAAGAGCAGCGAGGATGAGTGACAAGGTTAGCGATGTCGGCGAGAAAGCGAAGTTTGGGGGCGTTCACGCGGGGAGGGCGGTTCTGGACCTGAAGGGATTTGGATTTGGTCACGATAGGAAGCAGTCCGAAAGTGAGGTAAATCGCAAATTTACTTGGCCAAGGAAAGATACACTTATTGTTTCTCCTTAGACCAAAATGATTAGACTATCCCGCCCATCGACGTCCAAGGCTGCGAGCTCGCTTTCAACTACCAACGCTGGCTCCTTTGATCTCGAGTATAATTATCTCGGCTCCCCACCACTTGCCCACGACAAGGAGGGATCTGCGACTTGCATCCCATTCCATTTGCCTCTCCCACCGCCATCACCAACGACTGGGTACAAGCAACGAATGCAAAGACAGATGTACCGTGGGCAATGCTCTCCGGTTTCTCCCTCTCCCTCAACCCGCTCTATCTTGTCGTCGCCCCCACCGATCACTGACAGGCTCAGTGCCCCATGTAGAAAAACCGACAATAAGTTGCCCGGCGGCCTCGATTTTGATTCGAACAACATCCAATATGCTTCCCCTCTGAACCCCTTCATGACACCGCCGTCAACTGGATTTCTCTGGAACGGCCCTAAACTATCGCCTATTCATGGTTCGATTATCGCATGTAGCCCCAACATCAATGGCGGATTATCGAAGAGCGGTCGTCCTTCACCCGGGGTGCTTCTTTGACGTCGACTCCAAGCTGACATTTCAGCAAAGCGCCTGTGAGTTCGAGCCCAGGTTCTAGCAGGCCTGAGTCCCGAGATCGAAGTGCGGAGTAGAGTACGTGAATTATTTTCCAAAGGTGTTATGCGTCGGCAACTTGAAGAAGGGATTGCATTGATAAGATAAGATGGGTCGGACATTCGGTATATATATTTGAATACGATCTATTTATTGCACAGGCTTTGCAAGAAGTATGTCGCTACAAATTTCAGTCGAAAGGAAAAGAGAAAATTTCCGAACGAATGAGGAACCTTGCATATACGTACGCCGGAGAAACAATTAATACATAAATCGGAGCGAGAAACTTAACCTCCTCCTCGATACCCCCCGCCTCTAAACTCCTCCACCACAACCTCCAGTCTGCAAATATAAAATTCATTTTCTTGGACACTTCACTACGCTTGAAGGAACCTATCGTCTCCATTGCCAGAGAGGAACTTGAAGAGGGATGTAAGCTATAGCAAAGTTGGCTGTATAGTCAAGGGGGCTGACACCGGAACATTCCGTGAAGTCAACTCGTCCAAGTCGCACTGATAAGCAAACTGCAAACCGGGAATCTCAGGTCTGCAGTGGCGGTGTGATTCGAGATGGACAAGAAATTGCCCTTGTAAAGGTTACTGGCAACATTAAAAAACGAATCTTGCCTGAGAACATGACTAGCATTCAGTCTGGAGGGCGAAAGTAACTAAACAAAGGATTGCTCGATTTCCTTTCGATTCCTGTTCTCAAACCCTCAAAAAGGACGATTTTCTCAATCTTGGAGTATTTCCTGTATAGCTTGTTTTTATTTAAATGTTGCCTGTATTACCTCTCGTTGAAACTCGGTGTTATGAAGTCAATCAAAGGGAGGTTGGATTCGCTGATGTGTGTGTGGAACGAACATAGTCTCAGTAATAAGGAGGATAAAAATAAAAAGACAAGACTGCGTGTGAAAGAAAGGTCCAATGAGGTATGAATGAGTGATAGTTAAATAACAAACGCGAAAGGAAAGGCGACAGTCAGTTAATGATTGGGGGGATAGTAAAGTACATTTGTTGTTGCGTGTTGCATTGGTTGATGATGGTTCAGTGTTCAAGTTTCGGTTCGGGTTCTAGCTGGATGGGGGTTGTGGGAGTTGTCGCTGACGACGCAAGTGCGGATGTCGATGATGGTATAAGATAATCCGTGCCATGAAAATGCATTGATGGGGAACACGAGACAAGGTCCGGATAACGAGGTTGATCAATGCAACGTCACAGTCCGTGAACCCAGGCGGTACGACCTTGAGTGGGACTGCGGAGCCTCGAGCGCGCGACTAGACTCGTACCGCTCCGATTCGGATTGCTCTTCGCCCTCGAGGAGTGCGAGCGCCGTCTCCAGATACCACATATGCTTCTTGATGAAATGCACGACGACGGTGCCACCGACCCGCTGCCCCTCATAGCGCACCCGACGGCCTTCTCGGTGTCTCCATGCGTATTCAGGCGTCATTGGGCTGCCTGCAAACCACGATCGTAATGTGAGAAATTAAGTTCAAGCCAAAAAGTAAAAAAATGTACCTTCGCGCAGCAAAGACATATCGCTGCCTTCAACAAACGCCTCGACGCTATGGATGGGGGATAGATCTGGGAGTGGGGGGGTATATCGCACACCAAAAGTAGACACGCTCGAATGGCCCCAAGACAGAGGCATGCCCGCAAGCCCCACGGGTCCCGTCAGCGGCGCACTACCTGCAGTCGTCGGCTGCGATGATCGCTCGACTTCCGCAACCATTTCCCGTTTCACTCTGCGCACTATGGATGGGAAGAGGAACCCGTGAGAGTATCTGTCAAAATGTCCAAAATCAATCATCTGTTTGTCGTGGTATAGAAGGTACCTTACACTGTCCCTGAGCGTGGGTGGTCATAAATCCAACAACGCTCGCTCGTCCATCGGACTTCTGACGCGCGAGGGTGGACGCGCATCCATTTCGCGGTCTGCTTGTCCTCTTTGCCGCGTGTGTGGTGGGTTTTGACAGTCTGATCCTTGGACACCCAATCGACGAGACTCCAGCTAAGCGCGTACAGCTCGCCTGCCATAAACATATGTAACCGATTAGTAACCAGATAGCCCCAATAGATAAGGGGATCTCCGTATTGAGGGTTGGACGGCGCTGCGGGAAGGACTGATGGATGGGACGAAATGGCCGTTGGAGAAGTGGTAGGGCTACTAGATGATGTATTTCCTTTGGGTCGGTTCTTGGTCGTGTCGTCGAATGGGTTTTTGTACAGCTCGAGCCGCAGTCGAGCTTCTAGCTCGGCGAGCATGATGAAAGAGTCATCATCAACTTTGACTACATAATCCGGTCGGACCCATGGCTGTGCCTTGCCAGAAGTAACATCTTGCCAGGCGAGAAAAGAATCATGGGGTGCGAGAGGGGGTGGGTTCGCAGTGAGATTTGAGTAGGAGAAGCTGGGCGGGGGTACAAGGGAGTGTTTGTAGAGAGGTGGGACCCAGGCGTTGATGGCAGCCCATGAGAAAAAGGTGTAGGATTTGCCGTTGTTCATGTTTTCGGGAATAGGAAGGATAATCATATCGTTGTACACTTTGTGGGGTTAGATAGGGTAGGAGAAGAAAGGGAAAAATAGACTTACTCTCCATCTCGAGTTTGACTCTACGTTCCCAATCCTTGCGAGGTTGACCGAGGACGAAGCGGACGACTGTACGCGAGGTGCCGAGGCCGTCATCACCTTGTCCTGCACCGTCCCTGCTGCGAGGATGGCTCGCCCATGTGGTGCGCATCAACATACGGCGCTCGAAGGCCGAGTCGATTGAAAAAACACCAACAAAGACACCAGCTGGAGAGAGTGTATCGAGGTATTCATGGGGGAAAGGCGGGACAGTTTGGCCATTGGTGATATTAGGGAAGAAATGCGGTGTGTTCGGAGCGGCTGGGCGATCGAAGGGAGGAGCTAATGATGGTATGGAACAGTAGGCGCGCCACGGGAGGGGTTCCTTGTCGGGATTGAGAACATAGATAAGGAGCAGGGTGAGGGATATGGCAAAGACAGAAAATAAGATAAGAGTGAGGACCTGTGTAAGATTAGAATAGTGCGGGGGCAGATACGAGTAACAGGGGACTTGCAATGGTTAAAGGCTGGCTTGGAAAGAAGGGATGGCGGACGAGGCGTCGCAGCCAGCGCTTTGTGACTCTGAGGGCGCGTGGGCCTCTTTTGCGCCTGGGACGGGAGTTTGACCACCACGGATGCCGAGGTTCGCGCCAAAGGAGAGGGGGAGAGGGTTCGGTGTCAGAGTCCGAGGTGGATGTATAGAACTGGGGGAGAGGAGAAGTGGACCGAGAAGGGACAGGCGTTGAGCTGGCGGTGGGGAAAAGAAATTCGCGTGCGGTGTCCTCCGAATCTGTGCTGTCGCAGTGGTGGTTGTCCATAAGGAAACAACTTTGTATGTTTTTCGAAACTCATATACATCTCACGTGCACTGCTACTTAAAACAGTCCTCCTCCATACACCTTTTGCCAGCTCTTCCGCTCTCGGACTGCATCCCAGAATGCACCCAACTTATCTTCCCCGACTTTGAATCCACCCCCAATATACTCCTCCAGCTTCTTCACAATCGCATGCCCGTCATCGCTGCTCGTCCCACCAGCAAGCTTCACAACACGAGCCAGCCAACCCGCAAGATGTAAATCAGCAATCGAGTACTGGTCCCCTGTATCGAAACAGTTTCAGTTCATCAATCCCAATATTATAAAACCTCGCAGTCCCACCAAGTGTATATGGCCCAACCATCTCCTTGCTAAGCGCTGTGAGCACTCCCGAAAGGTTCGTTTCCCATGCCTGTCGTGCTGTCTTGAAGAACGCAATCCGGTTCGCTTCCCTCTGCTCGTCCAGTTCCTTTGGTGCTTTCCCAGCATCTTCAAGTACGCTTAAAATTACTGTGATCGCTTCTAGCTTCTCTCCCCATAACCTTTTCACTTTATCAGACACATGCACAGAACCGCTGTCAGCTTGCGATAGGTATTCCCTCAGCGCCTGCTGTCGTTGCCCCAGGGACGGTGCGATCTCCGCTGCAAGCTTTCGCAACGAGGCCTCATCTCGCGCGTTAACGTACCGCAGAGTGTTTGGATTGGCAACCTCGTCGTGCAAGATATCATCAACTATTGCTTTGCAAGTGGTCGTTGCCCCGATTGTGGCAGGCGACAATGCAGGTGCAGGTGCGCTCGATGTCGAGTGTGTGCGCGATATCACAGACCGTGATTTATCCAAAAATTCCACGATGGTCTATTTTGAAGAAAGATCAAGTTATGCTTCCTCGTGCAGGACTGGGGGCCGCCGCTCACCTTAGTATCAATCAGAGCTCTGAATCGACTTTCGACACCCTCCGTCAATGAATCCTCATACGGAACGACCAACGTTGGCACCGTTGCTACAAGGGCGTGAACATAGCACACCAATAACACCATAGAAATCTTACCTTTTGGGTTGAGTCGAAGAAATGTTGGATTATAGTTTTCTCCTTTGCCTGAAGAAATCTTCCTTCACTGTTCAGAATTAAATTCATAGAGGCAAATTTACCAAGATCGACAATGCGAAGATCAATCTCGTCTTCACCGTATCCTTTCTCCTCGCTATGACGTTGTCAACATAATGTAGAAGTGTGATGGAAATCAGTGGAAATCCTCACATTGCCAAGCGAGCTATTCAATGATCTCATAAGACGCAAGAACACGCCACCGACGAGAAACTCACCAACTGCACTCCAAACAGACACGGGCGAGTAGTAAAAAACAGCTTTGGGAACGTGAGTGGTCATTTCGATAGTTGTCAAGAGAGGTTCGAATCAGATGACGTCGTACTTAATACTTAAGCTTAGTATAATATTTGCACATCTTTGGCTGTATCCAACGGATTCTATTTCCTCCGTTTCCGAGAAGGACGAAAAGGTGACCCAACGCGTTCTTGAGAAAAGGCAATAATACTATCAGCTTTGTCCAATGTATGATTGTCTTAAGGGTATATCACCGACACGTGACCACTCCTCCTAAACACGGCATCGAATGTACTGGAATAAAATGTCTCTTCAATAAATACAAGAGCCCACTCGATTCGACGCCTACCACCTTTCTTCTTCGAGCATTATGACCACCCTCAGGTAAAGCGCGTCGTATCCTGCATATCGCGTATAGATTCTAAAAAACTCTAAGACATGAATTCTACGAGACAGATGAGAAGGTCACCCTCTCGATCTTCGACCGCGGGGCCGACCCAGCCCAGGTCTCTATCCAGTTTGAACCTCGTAAGGTCTGATAGCTCAGGCCGGTGCTTACCCTTTGTTCAATCTCACTGACGCTGAATCCGCACAGTTCACCTACACACACGGCGACAAGTCCCTCGTACTCGAGCCACTGAAGGGCCAGATTGACACCGATGCTAGTGATTTCACGGTGGGCAAGGTCAAGGTCGAAGTCCGCCTCGTGAAACGCGCTCAAGGCAGATGGGGCTCACTTGTTGGCGATGCTCCCGATCGTGAGTTTCTTCCCTTTTCCTGCGTGTGTTTGAATGGTACCGTTCTGATCTGGAATTAAAGCTTTGACCGCCCCAACCGTTGTTGCTGCCGCTTCTCCAGAGGCTTCTACTGGGACACGGAAGCCGCCTAGAAAGAATTGGGATGGTATCACCACCACCATTCTTAGTTCTGAGAAGGAGAAAACGACCGATGAGGATCCCAACGTGGGGGGAGACAGCACCCTCAACTCGTTCTTCCAAAAGATCTTTGGAGATGCCGATGAGGATACCAAGCGCGCCATGATGAAGAGTTATTCCGAAAGTGGTGGAACCACCTTGAGTACGAACTGGGATGAAGTGAAGAAGAGCAAGGTGGAAGTAAAGCCCCCTGCAGGTTCTGAGTGGAAGCAGTGGAATTGAGCTTCAACATCATTGTCTCTCGCATTTGCATGCTCGCTGTGTATAAGTAATTATCGACGTGAAATCCGCTTTTCTAATCATCAGGCATCACTTTATTATTTGAGTTGAGCACACTCGTTACACGTCTGAATCTGATGTCTCGTCTTACCATCATCGTCGCCGCCACCAAAGGAAATGGCATCGGCGTCAACGCGGGCCTACCATGGCGCCTCCCTAAAGAAATGAAATATTTCGCTCAAGTCACGACCAGCGCGCCAGAAGGAAGCCAAAACGCAGTCATCATGGGAAGGAATACCTGGGAGAGCATACCCACGAAGTTCAGGCCTCTCCCGAAACGGAAGAACATCGTAATTAGCAGAAACGCGACATATAATTTGTTAGTAAAAACTCTGCTTTGAAAAGCGTCGTCAATCTCATTGTAAAATCAGGAACATCAAAGATGCACAGGTCATTCTCAAGGACAATCTCAAATCTGCATTGTCAGTTCTCGACCCGTCGACGACCCATGCAGGCGCGACAAATCTGCATCGGGGGTTCATCATCGGGGGCGCGAGCATGTACGCCGAATCCCTCGCCCTCCCAATGTCCGCGACAGAACCAACCGTGGATCGCGTCTTACTCACGCGGATCCTCTCCCCAGAGTTCAATGAGTGCGATGTGCTCATGCCGGACTTCCTCACTTCGGAGGCAACGCATTGGAAGAGGTCGACGCACGCGGAGTTGGAGGAATGGGTTGGATTTGAGGTGCCCCAGGGAGAGCAGGAGGAGAAGGGGGTGAAGTATGAGTTCCAGATGTGGGTGCGTGAGCAATAGATTTCCGGTGCTGTACATATTAAAGAGGGATCTATGACCATATCGTTTCGACATCCTTCCAACTCGTGTGTTTTTTTTCGAAACTCCAACGAATCTATAGCAGTTACCCTTGACGCTGTTAAGTAGGTTAGAATAGAGATAACGAAAATCGCAAGGCAACACACTTGTTTATGTTTAGGGTTCTTCGAGCACACGACGTATACCCGCCCTTTTCGTCTAACGACGTTGCAGCCATCACACATGACCTTGACTGACGACCGAACCTTCATCCCTCTCGACAACATAGGAATTTGAGAAAGAGCTGGAGCGACATGGCGGTGGTGATGGGGTTGGTGGGGTAGGGAGGCGGCTCGGAGGCGTGCCACTAGTGGCCGGCTGGTTGAGAGCAATGCGCGTAGCATTGAAGCAGTTGTAATAAAAGGAGTCGCCAGCATCTTCGGGCTAATGGGTTCTAACACGTGACCCATAAAATTCGGGTCCCCGCACTGCGTTAGACTTCTTCTCTTTATCCAGCTCATACACGTTTGCTGCTGGAGGTTCAGATATAGACTATACTTAGGCCGAATTTTAGCCTGCCCGAAGACCCTTATCTCTATCATATATCTTTCCCCCGAGACGCATGCCTCCAGTAAATGAATACTAGAACCTCCGACTCACTGGCAACCCAGCATGTACGCGGGCGTTTGGCAGTCGTTCTATTCGCCTTTGTCCTCATTGCTTATGTCGTGGAGAGCCAACTGACGCAGGTGAGTTCCCGCTACGATTTACCATCATTTGCTACGCCATATTCACCTCGTTGTATCAACAGTATGTTCAGACGACGCTAGGCTACCGACAGCCATTCTTTATCTTGTGAGTTTTGTACGACCTCTCCTAAAATTTTCACTGAATCGTCTGTAGTTACCTTGTACATATATCGTTCTCCATAACATTTCCTCTCCATGTTCTGTATCTTCTGGCGACGACCAACTACACCGCTGCGGCTCTACTGAAAGGCCTCAGTATCGCTATCACGGATCACCTTTCCCCAGGACACAAATCTACCCGTTCAGAATTCCCTCGTGCCAAATTCCTCCGCTTGGTGCTAGGCCTGACTCTCGGTATAACATGCCCTGGTTTACTTTGGTTTTCGGCCGTGTCATTGGCATCGTAAGCAAGTTGATTGTATCTGCAATAAATTTCCTAATCCTCTGAATCGACAGCATTACGGATGTTACGGGTGAGTAAAAGATTATTTTTGATCTCGTGGCATTAAATTTGAGATTGTAAATCCCGAAGCTCTCTGGAACACCAACGCCTTCTTTGCATACATAATCAGTGTTAAGCTATCCAAGTCACGATGGGAATTTAAGCGGCTGCTGGCTGTAGTTATCGCTACAGTTGGGACGTTTACAGTCATTTACGGTGGAGCGACATCGGGAGAGCCACCATCGACGGACGACGGGTTAACCACCACCGCCATCTCCTTCAAACCAAGTGCACCGCTGCTCGGAAATTTATTGACGCTCGTCGCGGCTTTCGGCTATGGACTCTACCAGGTGCTATACAAAACATATGCGGCGCTACCTTCCGATCCAGAAGTTGCCTCGGATCCCATGTACGAACAAATCCCTGGTGATGTCGAAGACGAGGCGCCCGCCGGCGCAACCTACATTGATTCAGCAGAGGCTGTTTATCCACCTCCCTTTGGGCTTCATCCAAACCTTCTTACATCATTGCTGGGTTTCATGACCCTCATAACGTTATGGATACCTATTCCATTCCTTCATTGGTCTGGCGCAGAATTGTTCAGAGTTCCGCCCAATGCTCTGACAGTCCTTTCGATCGCAGGGATTGCACTGAGCGGTGTTGTATTCAATGCAGGCCTTATGGTAAATGTTTCTATAAGTATATCTCCACCTTAGGATTTTGACTTATGTTTTTTTGCAGATCCTTTTGGGAGTCTGGGGTCCAATCATCGTGTCTGTCGGAAATTTAATGACCATCGTTCTCGTTCTAATATCTGATGTGAGTCTCCCAACAATTTATTTCACTTCATGCCCTGAGATATTCATTTTTAGATAATTTTCGGAGCAGGAATCGAAGTGCTGACTTTCTGGAGCATCACTGGCTCAGCGATCATCGTTCTCGCATTTGGTGTTCTCGCTTACGATATGTTTAGAACGAAATGATGATTTTCCTTTCTTCCTCTCTCTTGCCGTTTAGGTTCACTTGCGTGGCATGGTCCAGTCGTTCGGGCCACCTCAGACCAAGGGACAGCTGGCGAAATCTTTTGACATTACAATATGTTTAGGGGTCTTGAGCACACGACGTATATCTGCCCTTTCCATTGCAGCCATCACACATGACCTTGACTGACCTTCATCCCTCTTGACAATGTAAGGATTTGAGAAAGAGCTGGAGCGAAATGGTGGTGATGGGTTTGGTGGGCATGTGGTAGGGAGGCGCCACTGGTGGCCAGCTAGATGAGAGCAATGTGCGTAGCATTGAAGAAAGGAGTCGACTGTCGCCTGAGCCTCAGCAGCGTCTACCACGTGACCGTAACTCGCTTTCGCTGCAGGTTCAGATATGGACTAGTAGAACTTTGGAAATGTCCTGTGCCCCGGTGCCGAGCAAGCGAGGACGTGCTAACTAGAATCATGCTCGAAGATCCTTATCTCTATCGCATACTTATATAAGGCTCCTTGCCTGAGACGCATGCCTCCAGTAAATGAGTAGTAGAACCTCCAATTCACTGGCAACTCAGGCTACCCAGCATGTACGTGGGCGTTTGGCAGCCGTTCTATTCGCCTTTGTCCTCGTCGCTTTTGTCGTGGAGATTCAACTGACGCAGGTAAGTCCCGCTAAGAATTGCCATTATTTAGTGCGCCATATTCACCTCAAGGCATCAACAGTATGTTCAGACGACGCTAGGCTACCGACAGCCATTCTTTATCTTGTGAGTTTTCTACGACCCCTCAAAAATTTCCACTGAACTGTCTGCAGTTACCTTGTACATTCATCGTTCTCCATAATATTTCCTCTCCATATTCTGTATCTTCTGGCGACGACCGACTACACCGCTGCGGCTCTATTGAAAGGCCTCAGTATCGCTATCACGAATCACCTTTCCACAGGACACAAATCTACCCGTTCAGAATTCCCTCGTGCCAAATTTTTCCGCTTGGTGCTAGGCCTGACTTTCGGTATAACATGTCCCGGTTTGCTTTGGTTTGCGGCCGTGTCATGGACATCGTAAGCAATTTGATTGAGTCTGTAATAAATCCCTAATGTTCTGAATCTACAGTATCACCGATGTTACGGGTAAGTAAAATATTATTTTGGTCTCGTGGCATTAAATTTGAGATTGTAAATCCCAAAGCTCTCGGGAACACCAACGCCTTCTTTGCATATATAATCAGTGTTAAGCTGTCCAAGTCGCGATGGGAATTCAGGCGGCTGCTGGCTGTAGTTATCGCTACCATTGGGACGTTTGCTGTCATTTACGGTGGAGCGACATCGGGAGAGCCACCATCGACTGACGACGGCTTGACCACTACCGACATCTCCTCGAAACCAAGTGCACCGTTGCTCGGGAATTTATTAACGCTCGTCGCGTCTTTCGGCTATGGCCTCTACCAGGTGCTGTACAAAATATATGCGGCGCTGCCTTCTGATCCAGAAGTTGCCTCGGATCCCACGTACGAGCGAATCCCTGATGATATCGAAGACGAGGCACCCGCCGGCGCAACCTACATTGATCCAGCAGAGGCCGTTTATCCACCTCCCTTTGGGTTCCATCCGAACCTTCTTACATCATTGCTGGGTTTCATGACCCTCATAACATTGTGGATACCTATTCCATTCCTTCATTGGTCTGGTGCAGAATTTTTCAGAGTTCCACCCAATGCTCTGACAGTCCTCTTGATCGCAGGGATTGCACTGGGCGGTGTTGTATTCAATGCGGGCCTTATGGTAAATTTTTCCATGTGCATATCTTCACCTCAGGGTTGTTGATTTTCATTTTTTTGCAGGTCCTTTTGGGAGTCTGGGGTCCAATCATCGTGTCTGTTGGAAATCTACTGACCATTGTTCTCGTTCTAATATCTGATGTGAGTCTCTTAGCAATGTATTTCACTTCATGCTCTGAGATAATCGTTTTTAGATAATTTTCGGAGCGGGAATCGAAGTGCTGACTTTCTGGAGCGTCACTGGCTCAGCGATCATCGTTCTCGCCTTTGGTGTTCTCGCTTACGATATGTTTAGAAAGAGATAATGATTTTCCTTTCTTCATCTCCTGCCGTTTGGTTTCACTTACGTGGCACGGTCCAGTCTTTCGGGCCAACTCAGATCAAGGGACAGCTGGCGGTATTTTTGACATTACAATATGTTTAGGGGTCTTTGAGCACACGACGTATATCCGCCCTTTCCGTCTAACGACATTGCAACCATGACCTTCAAAGTTCATCCCTCTTGACGATGTAAGAATTTGAGAAAGAGCTGGAGCGACATGGTGGTGGTGATGGGGTTGGTGGGCATGTGGTAGGGAGGCGCCACTGGTGGCCAGCTAGTAGCATCGAAGAAAGGAGTCGTCAGCATCTCAGTAATGAGCAGCTTCGAACGGCGTCTACCACGTGACCGTGACTCCCTAACTAGAATCAGGCTGGATTTCATCCTGCTTGAAGATCCTTATCTTTACCGCATATATAACGCTCCTTTCATGAGACGCATGCCTCAAGTAAATGAATACTAGAACCTCCAATTCACTGGCAGCCCAGTATGTACGCGGGCGTTTGGCAGCCGTTCTATTCGCCTTTACCCTCATTGCTTATGTCGTGGAGAGCCAACTGACGCAGGTAAGTCCCGGGAGGAATTGCCATCATTTGGTACGCCATATTCACCTCAAGGCATCAACAGTATGTTCAGACGACGCTAGGCTACCGACAGCCATTCTTTATCTTGTGAGCTTTGTACGACCTCTCCCCTAAATTTCCACTGAACTCTCTGTAGTTACCTTGTTCATTCATCGTTCTCCATAATATTTCCTCTCCATATTCTGTATCTTCTGGCGACGACCAACTACACCGCTGCGGCTCTATTGAAAGGCCTCAGTATCGCTATCACGAACCACCTTTCAGGACACGAATCTACCCGTTCAAAAGTCCCTCGTGCCAAATTTTTCCGCTTGGTGCTAGGCCTGACTTTCGGTATAACATGTCCCGCCTTGCTTTGGTTTGCGGCCGTGTCATTGGCATCGTAAGCAATCTGATTGCGTCTGTAATAAATTCCTTAATGTTCTGAATTGACAGTATTACCGATGTTACGGGTGAGTAAAATATTATTTTGATCTCGCGGCAATAAATCCGAGATTGTAAATCCCAAAGCTATCGGGAACACCAACGCCTTCTTTGCATATATAATCAGTGTTAAGCTATCCAAGTCGCAATGGGAATTTAGGCGGCTGCTGGCCGTAGTTATCGCTACCGTTGGGACGATTATTGTCGTTTACGGTGGAGCGACATCGGGAGAGCCACCATCGACTGACGACGGTTTAACCACTACCGCCATCTCCTTGAAACCAAGTGCACCGTTGCTCGGGAATTTATTGATGCTCGTCGCGGCTTTCGGCTCTGGCCTCTACCAGGTGCTGTACAAAATATATGCGGCGCTGCCTTCTGATCCAGAAGTTGCCTTGGATCCCGTGTACGAACAAATCCCTGGTGATATCGAAGATGAGACGCCCGCCGGCGCAACCTACATTGATCCAGCAGAGGCCGTTTATCCACCTCCCTTTGGGCTCCATCCGAACCTTCTTACATCATTACTGGGTTTCATGACCCTCATAACGTTGTGGATACCTTTTCCATTCCTTCATTGGTCTGGCGCAGAAGTGTTTAGAGTTCCGCCCAATGCTATGACAGTCTTTTTGATTGCAGGGATTGCACTGGGCGGTGTTGTATTCAATGCGGGCTTGATGGTAAATGTTTCTATGAACATATCTCTACCTCAGGGTTGTTGATTTTTACTTTTTTTGCAGGTCCTTTTGGGAGTCTGGGGTCCAATCATCGTGTCTGTCGGAAATTTACTAACCATCGTTCTCGTTCTAATATCTGATGTGAGGTCTCCCAGCAATGCATTTCACTTCATGTTCTGAGATATTCATTTTTAGATAATTTTCGGAGCGGGAATCGAAGTGCTGACTTTCTGGACCGTCACTGGCTCAGCGATCATCGTTCTCGCCTTTGGTGTTCTCGCTTACGATATGTTTAGAACGAAATGATGATTTCCCCTTCTTCATCTCTCCTGCAGTATATGTGGTCCTCGCGTCGGCTGTTACGCGCAGAGGACGCGTTCTGTCCCGTTGTAGGCTTTATAATGTATCTGCCCGGTGGAAGTTTATCTTTCCCAGTAATCCAATTCAGACTTCCCAAAAAAACTTTCCCATCAAACTGAACACGGCGGCGAATGGACTGGGCCTCGAGGGCAAGACAACGACAGTTTTGGGCGCATTTCTTCTAGGATGGGAGATCCTACTATGCGTTTTGTCTATAAAGAAAGGTGTTGTATTGAAAACTAGGAAATCGGTGCTATGTGCCTCTGGTAAATCGAGAGCATTACAATCTCATTAAGTAGAATAAGAATGAGAATGATGTATTAGCTAACTACGTTACATAAGTAACTCAGGTAACCGCAGCGACCTCGTTAGCTACTGGGTGAAAATGATTAGGAAAAGGAAAGGAAAGGATTTAGGCAAATGTGAGCGTGAAGGAGGGAAAAGAAAGGTTATGAAACAAAGTAGATAGGTGAGATGGAAGGGAAAGGATGGTGTGACCTCGTTGCGGTTTGTGATTGACATGAGCTGCTCGACGAGCGGAACCCCATATACGGCCTGCGAGTTGGATACTAAGGGTGTGTGCCTGGTGGGCTACGCGGGTGTGCATGACAGAGCGGACGTGGGAGTGAGGGACTAGCCATGGTAAAATGCCCAGGTAAAATGCTGTTCTCCGTGAAGGCCAGACTTCCGAGTCAAGGAATAAGTGTGATACTCGTTCCATGATGAAAGCTAAGTCTTGGGGAGGCAGAGAGTAGGTGCTCAGGATCATACGTGTGGTGTCACGAAGGCGCGTCGTGTATGACTCGCGGAGTGTTGTAAATTTGGGGCATTGAACGAAAATGTGGTGGGCATCCTCGATGTGCTGGCACCCAAAGCGGCACCATGGTTGGTGGCCATCCTTCAGCCTAAGGGACAGGAGGTGTTTCGAGTCGAGTTGTCCCGAACGTGCATATAGTTGAATGACGGCGGAATAGGAGGATGGTGTTTTCGTGTAGGGATAGCTCGGAGGAGGGGTGGGGTCAAAAAGAGGTAGGGGCGGGATGGGTTCATGATAGGAGTGAATTGAAGCAGCTTGTGTTTTGGCGAGAAGAGTATCTATGAAAGAAAGAAGACTAGATTCTATAAAACCATGAGAAGTGGAAAAGGGCATAAAGTTATCCATGAAAAAGGAGGGGGTAGGAACGGAAGGAGGAGGAAGGGGTAGGAGTTGGGAAGAAGAGGCGATATGATCAACGAGCCTATTGAGATTGGATTCGATGTCTGTTGCATTTGTGTGGGCGCGGACATGAGTTAGAGCGGGTGTTAGATGTGCTCTCGACCAGATATCAAAAATCCAGCGATAAAGAGATCGGGCAGGGTGGTGGCGAAGTAGCTGGGGAGAAGGGTTGGAGTGAAGAAGCTTGACGGAATTCAAGTGGTTGGAGAGAATGTGAGGGTGGCGGCTAGATCCACATTTTAGCCGGGAAAGGAGGGAGGCAGCGACAATGGCATAGACCTCGCCATGGAGGATGTTTGCGTCAAATTTTGTGGAGGGGAGGGAAGCGGAGAAGGCATGGCCATTGGCGGCAACGGCGAAGGTGACTGATTTCCGGCCTGAGAGGGGGTGAGTAATCATAGAGCCATCTGTTGCAAGGAGGTGGCCATGTTGGGATGGGTGAGAATAGGAATAGGAGTGGAGGGGTGCCTTTGAGAGTGCGAGAATAGAATTTTCTGCTAGCTCTTTTCGGCGTGAGGGAGGGAGGAGGACAGACGAGTCAGGAAGACATATGGAACGAAGAAGCAAAGGAAGGAAGGAAAACCAATTAGTTAAAAGGGGCCAGTCTCGGGTAAGATAATATAGGTGTGAAGGAAATTGGAGTGAAAGTGGAAAGAACGATGGCAGTGAAGAAAAATGAAAAAGGGGGGAAAAGGAACCGAATTGTTTTAAGTATATGAAACCACGTTTTTCGAAGTTGGCAAGGGTTCTAGCAGGGAGCGAAGGGAAAGAAGGATAGAGAGTATGAAAAAGGGAGTGTAAATGACGGAGGGAGGTGCTTCCGTCGAGAATAAAAGATAAATCAGTTGGAATGAAGGATAATTGGAGACGAGATAAGGTGGAGGAAGCAATAGACCAGGCTGAAGGAAGAAGGCGGGGATAACGAGGAAGATGGGGAGAGGCAGAGTGTAGAAGAGGGTTCAAACAGCCATTATAGCAGCAGGTCCAGTCCGCCAAAGTGATTTCTGCCATTTTACGGAAGGAGGGAATATGGTGGGTTAAGTCTCGTTGAAGGCCAGACACTGCGAGGGATGAGTTGAGACGTGAGATTGAGGGAAAGCCTAGGCCACGAAGGTCCAGTGGTAGTGAGAGGAGGGTGGAGTTAAAGTGGAAGGGAAATCCAAGGTAAGCGTGGATCTTTGTAGCAAGCATCCTGTCTAGAGCAGTAGCATTGGCGTTGGAGATTGGTTGAAGGGCAAGGTGTGGGCGGAGTTTGGCGATGACTATTTGGGAGATTATGCGACGGAGGAGTGTGAGTGGGATAGGGGAGGAAAGAAGAGGGAATGTGAAGTTGGAGATAATGTCTCGTAGAAAATGAAACTGTTTCTGCGGTTGGTTAATGGGAACACGTAGGAAGGTTATGTGGTCTTGGACAATAGGAACACGGTGCCAAAATGTTACCTCCGATTGGGGATCAGAGTAATCAACAGAGGGCATGAGGCTGTGTTCGCTATCAGGGGCTGGGGTATTGAAGGCATAAAGGGTACTTTTCCGCCATTCAGTTTCCCAGCCATAAGTAGCTTGGAAACGGTCCGCACATCTAGCAGAGATTTTCAAAGCATCCAGGGAATGCCGAATAATTAGTGAGTCATCCATCGCCTCAATCAAAGAGATATGGAGGGATAGATCATCGGTGGGTGTATGTGGAGTCCCTGCGCGAGACATGTGGGTTTGAATAGTTAACGCACCTTGTTTGTCGAGGTCCATTAACCACCGATTGCACAGGCTAGTTGTGAGGGTGCATTTCAGTGGTGATAGTGAGCCACCCTGTTTGGTGACGCCATCAACAATAAAAGGATCAGTAAAACCGTAGGCCGTTTTAACACGGTATGGGACTGAGTCCTGCGCAGATCTGTCGAGGTCAATAATAGAGGATGGGAGGCCATACGCTGAGATCGCGTCGTAGAACCCCTGTGGCTCGAGCATGTCGAAACCTTTTCGTTGGTCACGCTGGAGAACATATAGTGGCACATGCTCCCGAGCTGCCCAAAGTTCTATCTGTGAAATATAAGAGATGAGATCCCGGCCCTGGGTGCCCGGTTGCGTTGCAACTTGACATTCAGGAATGATGTGGTGACGGGTGAGGTAGGGTGGGAGCAGATAATTTAACCAGGCGAATGGTAGATTCTGTAAGCAATTGTTGCAAGCTACACCACGATAATTAGAGAGGTAAGTGCTGGGACCTCGTTTATGAATCGTGGAAAGGTTAGTGGGTTTTAGACAAGCAGGAAAATGTGAACGAGATATGATGTGATTGAGGAGCTTGAGGATAACAGATAGGGCGTGGTCGCTTAGGTGTTTGAGGAACCATTTCTCCCATCCATCAGGACCTGGTGTCGGTCTTGAGTTACCACGAGAAAGGAGTGCGCGAAGGTCAGTTATTGATAGCAGAACTGGCCACTGAAAAGGGTCAGAGGAAGTATCAGCCCGTATTTGTGAGACGGATGGTGAAGTTAGCCAAGGTTTCTGTTGGGGAGCTCTGTCAGTACGGTGATACAAATTCTGGAAGTAAGCGATGGTCGCATTTTCCACGGAATCAGCACCAGTGACAACGAAGTCGGGTTCCAAGTCAGGGGAGGGGGTGATAGCGAGCGGTAAGGAGGAAAAGGAATGAGGGTAGAGGCGTTTACAGGAGCCGCCAGCTAAGGTGGTGCGGATTTGCTTTTTCGCAGTCTTGTTGATCTGGTGTTGCCTTTCGATGCGTTCTTCGGCGAAACGAATCTTGTGGAGGTTTCGTCGGATGCTCGTAAGGAAGGTGCGAAAGTGATGGTGGAAAAGACTACTAGATACCGAGATGGTGGGTTGTTGGGAAAGAAAGGCGAGGATGTAGCCATTAACCCAAGGGGTGGCGGGAAATTGAGGAAGGGCATTGCGGGAAAGCGCACTCAAGATGCGATTGATATGGCGAATCTCCGTCAGGATGAGGTTGATGGTGGGGTTAGTAATTTTCCGGGATTGAGAAGAACGGATGGGAGATCTGAAGGAGGTCTTGGCGGATGAAAGGAGCGCATCGGTAAGGGCCGAATACTAGTGTTTGAAGGTCCAGTCTCAAGACTGGAAAAAGACCGAGACCGGACCGGACCAAGACCGATCAAGACCGGAAATTCTCAAGACCGATCAAGACCGTAACCGCAGTCCGGTCTTCGGTCCATCACTATTTCAAAATATTCAAGACCGATAAAAACCGGTCTCAACTAGTCTTAACCGGTCTTTACAGCCTTGGAAGCAAGCTAATATAAGGTGAGATATTTATATAATATT
>Ga0307517_10005710_pt1 | contig 18634 bp, 11 predicted proteins | sample 23_EM_MG_FD_194515 | JGI IMG/M metagenome (GOLD analysis project Ga0307517, IMG submission 194515) | Populus trichocarpa ectomycorrhiza microbial communities from riparian zone in the Pacific Northwest, United States - 23_EM | ecosystem: Host-associated > Plants > Roots > Unclassified | place... | reverse complement strand
TTATTCTTTCTTTTTTCTATATATATATATATATATATATATATATATATATATATATATATAATGAAGTGAATCCATCCTTAATATTAAATGGACTAACTTATATTTGTAATATAAAAGCACCTTACACCTTATGTGCAACCAAATGTTAAATTGAATTCCATTTACTAAATAATTTGAATCGTATTAATAATTTATAGAATTATTACTAGACAATTTACTTGTGTCACGAGTCCTATTAAAAATTATTTTAAAAAAAATAAATAAATTCTAGTGATGTTAATTCATTTTCTAGCTTGAAGAATATTTTTATTGAGAATTGAAAAGTTGACACATATATTTAATTAAATAAATTAAAAATTATAAATATAAATATAAATAAATATTAGAAAAAAAATGTTAATGTAAATTAAAAATTAAATTAGAAATTAAGAGATAGATATAGATATAGTTTAAGATATTCATTTTTATGTTGTGGAGAGTTATTTAGTTTTTTTATTTAATTATATGTCAATGATTTTTTATAAGAAAAGGAATCATTTAAATTTTGTTGAAATAAAATAATTTGTTAGTATAGTACTTTTTCTTATGAATTTATTTTCTCAAGCCAAAAAATAGAATTTTTCTTTAGCATGTACTTTATTAATAAAACTAGAAGACAATTGGAATAAATATTCAAAAGACCCGGAATAATTCAAAATAAGAATAAAAAAGACATCATTTTAATTATAAAAAAAAAAACTCTTTATCCTACTAATACAATTCCTTTTTGGCAACTTTTTTATTCAGTATTTATTTATTGAAGAAACAAAATTATCAAAATTATAAAAGAAAATTTTAAAAAATATATTTTTATTATTGTGATGTGAATGTATTAAGAAATTATAAGAATAATATAATTGTAATTCTATATGAAATTATATCTAAAAAAGTATAAGGATGAATGCCATAAAAAAGTAATTTTTGATAAATCCAGAAGAGTTCAATGAAAAACTAAAAATATAAATATTATTTTTTAAATCAAAATATTCAAAATTCCAATACAAGCTAAATAAATTTATTTATACTAGCTAATATATCCTAAAAAAAGTTGGAAAATAACAACATAGTTCTAAAAATAGGAGAAAATTCATAAATCAATTAGGAAAATATTGCAATCTTGAACAATAAATTATGGGCTTTATCGCAAAGTCTTTCCATATCTAATTACTATAAAATTTTAACCCTATAGAAAACAAGGTTTTTATAATTAAAATTTCAATTTAATCTAACGATTAGATTGAAAATTATGCCTATTAATATAAAATTACACATTAGAAAAATAAGCTCGATTCGTATGTAAATACGTTAAAAAGTTGAATCCGTAAATATTGTAAGAAATAAGTTCTAAATATCTCGAATTATCCCATTGAATGACTCTTTAGTCATCTTAGCTTTTGACCTTCTAATAAGCTCAATTGACATATATAATGAATCATGTGATGTTGCTTAATAATTCTTATCATTTTCCTTGTCTCTTTAAAATAATTCGACCTCAAACCATCATCTTAATTAGATGTTGACTTGTGTTTGAAAGATATATTCAAAAGTTGTAAAAGATGTTAGTAATAAACATCACACTCCATTATTTGTTTGCACTCAAATATATATCAATTCACTCGTGTTTCACTCTTAACTTGATATTTCTTGATATTATTCTCATATCCTCTTGTCTTTCACCACTCTTAACTTTTCTTTTTAGTTTTTTATTGAACTAAATAAAAATTCATTAAAAAATTTAAACTTATAAAGTTCAATCAATGAATGTAAAAAGACAAGACAATCAAGAAAACAAAAATAAATTCCAGAATAACTCAACAAAACTCGAATTTAATATGAAATTTATACCAACAAAACAAAACCAAATCTTTTAAAATATCAATTTCACCACCCCACAATCTGAAATTTCAACAAACCCAAATCAACAAGTAATTTATCCAAGGCTACTGATTTTAACAAAATCTATTTTAATCAATCTAATTTTACAATTTGATCTCTTTTTTTTTTAATTTTTAATTTTTATAAATTTTGGAATAACTTAAATAACGGAAAACTTTTCTCTCTTTAAAAAAGTAATAATTAAAACAATCAAGGTTATATGAATAGTAAACTGTGAGGTTTAATTTTAGGGTTTATAATGGTTTTCAATAAAACATGACTAATTAGGTTAACAATGGCTAAAACATGTGTGGGATTTTGAGTATTGTTGGTATTCAAACAAACACTGAATTGTTTTGGATTTCTCAAGCTTTAGGATTAACATTTCAACAGTTAAATTTTTTCCAATTTTTATTAAATCAAGTCAAAACAACCCATATTGTGATTGATTAACAGTATTTAACAAAAACAAAACACACTAGCAACACATTTCGATATCTCGATTTGAAAAACAATTGTAACATACCTGTTACAAAACGCAGCGAGTTTCAAACGAGAAGAGAGCGAGATTCTAACAACGCAAGAGACAAATTGTTTCTTCTTCAACAGCAAACATTGCAGGAAGGGAGAAATCAATTAAAAAGCCTAGATTGATTTCGATTCCATGTAGTAGCTCGGATTGTTTCTTCTTCAACAACATCGCAATGTAGCAGCTAAGATCTTCCTTATACAACATCTTTTGGTTGACTATTAGAGATCCGATTCTATGTTGGTTCATGGCCCTGGGAAGAGGCGATCGATGCTGCTCTCTGCAATCTGCATCAAATGGAAATGCAGATGTGAGAAACACCAGCACTGATGTCATTTCGAGACTTCGTAAGTTGCGATCTGCCAAATTCTTACTTGGATGAAAGAAATCATACTGGTGATGATGTGGAATGGCATTCTGCAAACTAAGGAAAACATCCCATGCCATTTTGTCTTCCCGATCAAGAGGCCAGAACTCATAAAATATATTATTTTGAGTGTGACTGTGTTGTTTTTCAAAGAAATCATACTGATGATGTGGAATTGCATTCTGCCTGTACTTTGGGTGTTGAATCTCGTGCAAGAATAATATGAACAAGAATATGAGAGCGATTTAAATAGTTCAATAATTTATTGTGAATAAATTAGTCAATAAAGTGCTTTGTCAACTTTAATTATAACAAAAACAAAAAAGACAAAACGTTTTTTATTCAAAAAAACGAAGAAAAAGAAAAGAGTATGACAATAGTGACGTGCCTGAAAGTCTTGGAAATGGAATGCAAATCTGAACGAGGGCTAAAAAGGGCCACATCGTTCTGTTATTACAACGAGAATAATAACAAGCCAATTAAATCAAAAATATTTGCAGCACTAAAATAATTAATTGCCCTTTTGACAACTCCCAATAATTCTTTTAGCCCATTTGGAGATATTGCACGGGTGAGTGGTCTCACACTTAAATTAGGTAAAAATTCATGATACTATCCAATTCCATATTATTTTTCCATAGAACATTTACAAATTGTAAATACTTTTTTTAAAAAAATAATAATTAATAACTACTAAAATTGGTTTTATTTGAGTTACATGCAACAAAAAAAAAAAGAAGATAACAATAGCAAATTAATATATATATATATACAACAAAAAAAAAAAATCATAATTAACGGTGAAAAAAACTTTTATTCAAGAGCAAAAAGAAAACAATCATGATTACATGTGAAAAAAACTTTTATTTATGAGTAAAAAGATATATTATTTAATTTTTAGCCAATTAAACATTAAAAGATAAAATATTATAGAAGATGGATAAAAAATTGGTGGGGGTTCATTCAAGCCAACACAATAAACATGTAATTTGAACATTAAAGGGTGAGCTAGTTCAGATTAACATGATAAACTCGCATCCTAAATCATGAAATCGGGATAATTCGATAAAAAAATAAATAAAAAAAAAACCAAAAAGCTATTTAAAAAAAATAAATGTCAAACAATGATGTTAGAATAAATAAATAGCACAAAAAAATATCAATTTCTATTAATTTTTTAAACTTGTGACCCATGTCATCAGAACGGAAACACTATACATGAAAAAATCATGAAGCTCGGTCCCTAGAAAATAAAACGTTAAAGGATGAAATCGAAAAAAAAATTACACAAAAAATCCAAAATAAAAAATAGTAATTAAAAGAATGAGGGCTAAAATTAAAATAAAAAATAAATTAAAGAGCAATTATAAATTTTCAATTTGAGAGTGAAGTTGAAAAGAATACAAAAAATTAACAAAAAGAAAAAAATTAAAAAGAATAAGAATTAAAATAAAATAAAAAAACAATATAAACTTGGATTAAAGGGTGATATTAAAAACAATAAAACTTTTATAAAAGAGTCAAAAAAAAATCTAAAATAAAAAAAATAAGGATCAAATTCAAAACATTAATGCCTGATAAAAAAACTAAACATGTAGAATTTTTCAACGTGTTCTTTTACATAAAAAATTTCTAAATGTAAATAAAAAAACTTATGATCACATCTAATTAAACAAATCAGGAACAATTGTGTAAATAAATGAAAAAAAAAATCATTAACGATAAATAAAAACAAAATTAAAAAATTTAGAAACAAATATAGATCAATATATTTAATATCGCAACATGAATCATTTTCTTGATTGTGTTTAATGAATTTATTTATTAAAATCAATTTATAATAGAAATCGATAATCATATAAAAGTTATTGAATAAAATAAAAAAAATATTATGCAAGGATGTACAAATTAAAAATATTATAAAAAATAAATTATATATATATATATATATATATATATATATATATATATATATATATGAATCATACTAATCTCTTAAAAAAATTAAACACATTCAATATAATTAAAAAATTATTATTATTTAAAAAAAGCTAAATTAGCAATAAAAATCACAGAAAAAGTATTAATTAAAATATAAACTTCAAAATTATTTAAAAAAAATATAAAAAATATTAATTAAAAAAAAAAAAACAAAACCAAGTGTTATGGAGCTTATAAGCCAGGTCATGCGCCTGACCCATGAAAAAAAAACCTACGCGCAAGCCTTTAATTATTATTTTTTAAGTTAATAAGACGGACAATGTCGTCCACCTTAATTTTTTTAGAAAAAAAAAGACATATCATCTAGAATTCCAATGGCCGGAAAAACATGGTTCCTATAAAACTCATATTTGACCAAAAACATCTAAAAAACACCATAGAAACCTTCTTAAACAAATCCTTGACCTCCAAAAAAACACAAAAAAACCAACCTAAAACCAAAAATCTTTCCAAGTTCAAATTTGTTTTTTAGGTATTTTCAAGATAAAAAAATAATCTAATTTGAACTCTTCTCATCATATAAAACAATTTGAAATAAAAATCAATTATTTTGATGACCAAAATCATCGCCAACAAAACTTTTTTCTATTTCTCTTTATACCAGAATCCACTCTCTCCTCCAAAAAAAAAAAACTAAAAATTAAAAAAAATAAAACTTTATATCCAAATTGAATTTTCTAAAATTAAAGTACCGATCACCTAACTAAAAATATAAGAGACTAAAATAAACTATTCAAACAAATTTTAACGCCATCACCTATTTTACTTGTTTTTTTATTTCAGTCCTCTATCTTTTAATTCAACTCTTCCTTTCCAAAAAAAAAATATACAATTGATTGCTAATTTTAGCTTAATATAGCTCAATTGCACAAAATAAAAGTTTGAAGATAAAATTAAAAATTTTAAAAAAAATTCACTATTCCAATCTAGAGCATAAACCGTAAAAAAGCTTCAGTGTTCCCTACATTCTTTAATTTTTTATAATAATTAATATATCACCTTCAAGCTTGGAAGAGCATCTCCGTGAACTTCTGTATAGCCACCAAGATAATGCGGTCTTATTCTTCGTTTTAAAACACTGGAAACAAAAACTATGTCCCCAAAAGGAACATCATAAAAAAACTGTTTTTGGGATCCCAAAGCAAAACTAAAATCCGCCATCAGCATTTTCAAAGATGACCACAGATTGCCTTCGTAAAATCAGTTGTCGATGAAGAACCACCAAGGTCTGCAGTCCGATACTTTCCCTCGGCAATTGTGTTAAGAATGGCATCCTGGATCCTCTCCGCTTTGTCATAGAGCTCTAAATGGCGTAACATTGTGACAGCACTTAACAGTAGAGCAGTGGGATTTGCCAAATTCTATGCACATTCAACCACATAAGAGGTTAATATAGACAGATGAAAAAAAAACCATTAGAGAGAAATTTTGGAAGAACAGCTATTCAAGTTGAAAGCAGGACAACATAAAAATGAATAGGCATCCATGCACATTGCATGGTTGCATATTGAGAAACTCTGGATAGAACAAAGAAAACCCGTAAATTAGCTGTGAATGCTAACCTTGCCAGCAATATCAGGTGCAGAACCATGCACAGCTTCAGCAAGGGCAATTCCTGCTTCACCAATATTGCAGCTGCAGAAGAATTCAAATGCTGTCAGAAAAACTGAATTGTACTATTGTGCACGAATGAAGATCTTTAAATACCTTGGTGTTAAGCCCAAACCACCAACCAACCCCGCACAAAGGTCACTGATAATGTCACCATAGAGGTTAGGCATCACCAGTACATCAAAAAGAGCTGGATTCTTCACAAGCTGAGCATGGGAAACAAAAATCAGAAATGACACTTCCATCTTCTCCAACAGAAGATTATCCTTGACAACAGTGATAGTGTAAGAAGAGAGACCCCCATGTTAACAGCTCGGGACACACGTGGGTGAGTGAAACAGAAAATTTCATGGTTTAAACACCCCCAAACTCCCACTTATTCATTCACAGAAATTAATTTATAAAACTTAAAGAAAGAAATTTACGATACCATCATACAGCAGTTGTCAATAACAACTTCTTCATATGTGATTTCAGGGTACTTCTCTGCAACCTCACGACAGCACTGCAGGTAATTAAATCAACTTAATACACAGATACTTGGTAAATAATAATGTAATATCTGATGTAAGAAGCAGCTAAAACAAGATTACCTTGAGAAAAAGACCATCAGTTTTCTGCATAATATTAGCTTTGTGTATAGCTGATACTCTCTCTCGTCCGTGGGTCTTTGCATAGTGAAAAGCGTATTCAGCAACTCTCAAACTTGCCTGACGAGTAATGATTTTGAGACTTTCAACTACACCTCTCACCACCTAGCACCAACATTAAATGAACCAATCCATTAACTTTATACACCTTGTATACTCGTTAATGCACATCTGAAAACTCTCGAAAGAAACTTACTTGGTGTTCAAGTCCACTGTATTCTCCTTCCGTATTCTCACGAATAGTGATAAGATTAACATTATCATACCGAGTTTTATAACCAGGGAGGCTGTAGCAAGGCCTAACGTTGGCATACAAATTAAGCTCTTTCCTAAGAGTAAGGTTCAAGGAACGATGGCCTTTTCCAACCGGTGTGGCCATTGGCCCTTTTAAGCCAACCCTGTTTCTTCGTACAGATTCCAGACTTTCCCATGTCAGAAAACTCTGGGTTCTTGGATCTATTTGATCCCCAACATAGTGCTCTTCCCACTCAATTGGCACCTCAGCTGCTTGAAACACCTGTGATGGTGGAAATGAAGATAAATAGCCATGGCTATACAATAAGTAAACAGAACAATTATACGCAGAAACATGAACATTTATCTTGAATTTTATATCTGAACCCTTATTTATTATCTACTAAAAATATCGAAGAAGAAACTAAAGATTTGGTCATTAACCCTTAATTCAGATCAATACAAAACCCTTTCTTTTCTCCATAAACACCAACAAGACTAAGACACCGAATTCCGAAAACGGTGATGAAAATAATACATTAAAACATTTTGCGCAAAAGAGGTGACTGCAGTCTGCTACTACAGCGAATTATTTAACAGAGAATTCGGGTGCCATCATCGTTAACAAAACACATAACATGCAAACATTACTTGAGCAAAACAAGAATACTATGAGATAGAGAGAGGGAGACAAATAGTGTTCAATCGGACCTGTTTGACGGACTCGGCGATCTCGGGGCCGATACCGTCACCGGGAAAGAGAGTGGCTATGATGGGAGCCGGAGCAGAAGAGAAAGCCCTAGCCGTTGAGGAGATCTGGGTGGAGCCGCTTGCACCAAGAACGCGCCTCAACACCTGCACAAGGGCCATTGATTGATTGATTGATTAATTGATTCTGTAAGCGTTGCTCCTCCTTTCTTTCTTTTGTTATTACTAACAAAAATATAAAATAAAATGAAAGGCCAAAGCAAAGGGAATATTATTATAATATAACGCCGCAGACTTTTCATTTTTTAATACTGTTAAAGTCGAGGCTGTGACTTTGATTTGTTGTTCAGTGTATTTCTTTGGAAATATGGGTATAATTATATTTTTTATTTAAAAATATATTAAAATAATATATTTTTTATTTTTTAAAAATTATTTTTGATATTAATACATAAAAATAATCTAAAAACACTAAAAAAATATTAATTTAAAATAAAAAAATAAAAAAATTAGCTCTTTTAAAACGCAAAACTTTTCAAAATAAAAGGCTTTTTTTTTTAAAAAAAATAACTTTTTTAGTTTAAATAATTTTTTTATCTTTTTTAATTTTAAAAAATAAAAACAAAAATATAATTTAGATAGATTTTTAAATAAAAAATATCTTAAAAAATAATTATTATCACAATACAAAATTATCCCTTTACTAAATACTTTGCCATAATTATATGTAAAATATTTCATGTGAAACAAATTTACCATGTTTAGTAATTAATAATATAAGAAAATATGATAGAATTAAATTAATAATGATATATTATGATTATAAGACAGTGTTGTGACGATGACAACTACAAAAATAGTGAAGCAATTCTATAAGTCATGGTGATGACGACGAGAGTGCTAGCTGTCGTTTACGAAAATAGTTAGAAAATATTGTTAATTGATTATTATTTGGGAAGTAATTCTATAAGTCAAAAATATTAATTAATAAAAAAAACTAAGTTTTTAAGTTGATCAAAATATATTTTACGTTATCAAGATTCTAAAAAATTAGAAAAATATTTTCTTATATAATATTTTACGCAAATACCCCTCATGCATGTTTTATTAATAAAGCATAATTTCAATCATTTTCGCTGTTGGAGTAATTTGTAGATTAACTTAATATATTTATCTTTGATACATATTATGGATACTCATAATTTCCATATTTAAAAATAATAAAATAAGTGTGATTAAATATATAAAAAAATATATTTTAATAATTTATCCATGATTTGTTATTTTGTCTACCCTTCTAGGTGTGGTCTATAATTATTATTTTTGCGTTGGGCTTGACACACTAGGCCTAGGCTTGCACAGCCCTACAGTGATAGCCCCAACCTCAAGCCTACAAGTGAAGGCCTAAAATATAAGCCAGGCCCGCCTCACCTTTTGCTTTTTCCTTTTCTTCGTCTGCCTTTTTCCTTCTTCCTTCTTTTCTTCTTCTTTTTTATTTATTATTATTTGATTTGATCTCTGAAGATTTTTGAAAATATTTATCTCCCTTCAATTCTATTTGAAATAGATAAATATGATATATTTTTACCTTTTTCTTCAAACACATAATGAAATTAAATGTTTTTTTAACAATATTTAATTATTTTTAATTTTATTTTCACACATACTTAAAGTTACATAAATTTTTTTATAACATTTTCAAAATTATTATAATATATAAACATTTAATTCACCATTTCTTATTTCTCACTTCATCCCTTAATTTAAAATGTTATATTATTTATTTTAATACATTTTTTAATAATTAAAGTTTTTTTTATCTTAGTTGTGAAAAATAATCTCATATAATATTTATAATTCACCATTAAACTTATAATTTTATTTTAAAAAAATATCCAATTAATTCAAAATGGCTTGAATTAAATGCATGAATAATTAAAGTTTAGGTCATACTTGGATTAAAATGAAAACATATAAGAGGATGCAAACTCAAAAAGATTACTTGGTAATTTATTGAGTATAAATATCTCAGTCTCCATAAGACCATCATTTTACTATTTAATACTTATTAATAAAATATGTTTTTTTTTGTACTTTTTTTAGATTGAGACAATTTAAATTTGAAAATGCTTTTGCTAACCTTGTTTTTGATTGAATTCCTTTTAGTTTTGTCACCTTGACTAATGAGGAGAGGCAACTCATAAAGGTTGTTGATGGTGAAATGTCAGGTTTTAGAGAGAATGGTTTTAAAGTGGTGAGATGGCTAGAAAAGATTCTTACCATTCCATCACACATTTTAATGATGTCTGATGAAAGTTATAGCTGTTATTTGACAATAACTGAACAAATGATCTTTAATGTAAGGAATTCTCTTGTTTTCCTTTTTAATTTTGGTTTTAAGACTATCATTTCTAACATTTATTTTTGCCAGATTTTCATGATGTACATCTATTTCAAAAGACATTGGATGGTCGAGAAGAATATGATTGCCAGCATATGTAATTAAAAAAAAAAAATTATACGAAGCCTACAACAAAATATGCATCCATGTCCTAATATATTATCCTTTGTTTGCTACGAACGTATGGATTGCTTAGCATGGTTGTCATATTGAGTTTAGCAAAAAAAACATAAATACAAACAAATAATAATTTTAATGTTTTTAAAGCTCTATAAATCCCTTTACATAATATAAAGTTGTAGGGTTTGAATGAAAATTATCTAAATATCAGTTTTATTTTTGTTTTTTGGAGTTTAATCAAACAAAAAATTATTTAATTTCCAACCTCTAATGGTAATCCACATGAATCACCAGATAAAAAAAATTTTAAACTCGTTTATAAAAGAGGGATTGAAAGTTATGTCTTGAGGACTAGCTTTTTTAATTATTTTATTCTATGCATTCTATATTGTAGAGAAAAATATGAGGTATAATTTAGAGGGAAAATCTAATAATCCTATTAATTGTAAAATATCACTTTCTTACCTAAAGAATATCACATATTTTATCTCAAAGCAATTATTAAAACTTTATGCAATCAAGTCTATGCTTGATTTTTCTAAGTCTAAATTGTAATCTCATATATTAATTACACTTTAGTCCTTAATTTCTAAAATTTATTTACAATTAACTCATACTTGATTAGTCCTCATATTTTAATTTCTTATCAATGATCCTTAATGCATGTAACCCACTAAAATTCTAATATGTTGATCCAAATATAAATCATAATTGTAATCAAAATATGATTAAATAAATTAAACAATTTAACTTATTATCAATTTAATAAATTGATTTATTTATATTTAAAGATCAAGTACATTGTCTAGTAATGTGTCATGATCCCTTAAATATTAGAAAAGTCATATGTAGTTTAACTTAAACTTTCAGTTACCAGATTCTCAATGTAACCATTATCTTTTTATCAAAAATTGACTGATTTAAACATTTGAGCATTAAAGGTGTTTACTTTATCAATCATATTTATTTTCAATATCACAATTCTTGATTATTTGAATAAAATTTGAAACTCTTTTCAAATCTCATTTTACATTGCGCAAGAATTTATCAATCAATACTATTTAAAAACATATGAAATAATATTTCTAATTCATCTAAGATGATAAATCCTCTCTTGACTACTTAAATACCTTTATTTAGTTTATGTTATGCCAAATATTTACGGATTTGTTATCTTTGATATGCTATATCTATTCATTTGTTACCTTTGATCAAAGCAACGTGCAGTCAAAATTAAAATGTAACATTTCTTATATAAAATAACTTGATGATCTCAAGTCTAAGGATCATCTATATAACTACTTTGTGAGTATTTTCATAGGCATGAACAATCTCTTCATATAGAATTATCATTTGGGTTAGTTCATTGTCATTTAATAAGCAATTACATATTAGTTTCGGATACCCCTCATACCTTAACTTATGAGAACAATTGCTCTATTTAATAAAAAATATATATATAATATGTGTTAGTCTCAACAATTCTAATTAAAGAGTGCATTAACCATAAATATTTATGAATAATGCTTTGATGTAATAGAAATCTTCATAATTATAATCACTTTTATAATCTTGTTTGCAAAATATTTTTATCCAAATAACTTTATCTTTACTCAAGACCATAGTTATCAAACCTGGCCCAGCGGGTCAACCCGGGACCCGGGGCCTTAACCGGGTCTATTTCATTCATAACCCGGGCCAACAATTGGCTCGTAGAAAACCGTTTGACCTACTAGGTCAGCTCGGAACCTGGATCCGGGTTGACCAAGCAAAACCCGGTGAAGACCTCTTTTATTTTTTAAATGTGAGATTTGAAGCCCTCTAGTATATATACTCTATGTTAACAAGAAAAAAAAGTTATGTTTTTTCAATGTGGGATAAAAATCATTTTGAAATAATCTTTTAAACTTCATTATTTACCACATGTATAGCATATATTCACATGAATTATTTCTTAATTTTTTTATATGAAATATTAAAATTTCAAATATTTTTTTTTTAATTTTTCTTGGTTGACCCGTGTAACCCGGGACCCGACCCTTTAACCAGGTCAATCATCGGATCGAGTTTGATAACTATACTCAAGACTCTTTAATCAAATTTAAATGAATATTAAAATAAAAAAATATCTTTATATATAAAAATATATATTTTCCATGAATAAAGCTAGTTTCCGGAAAAACTACGGTTTGGCCCTACAAGATATACAATAACAGTCACCTCCCAATTAGTTGACTTAAATTACAGTATTTGTGGACATCATTAAAGTGCATCCATGACCTCTGGTATTGCCAGATAAACAGAGATTGCATGCTGATCTGCAACCACTCACAACTGAAGGACAGTTTTTGTTAAAGGAATATTTATCTGCCAAGTATATATAGTTTAAGCAACAAAACTATTTATTCATCCCAAGAGAAGAGAGAATCAATTGTGAATTCTCATCTGAGATGCTTTTTCCGGTGAAATTGCTTCGACAACTAACACAGGCATGCTATTTATATTCATTCCACAGGCATCCATGGCAGTGGGGAATTTAACCACCTTGATCTCCCTTTCAAAACCACATCAAAATCTTAAGAGACAAAAGATATATTGAAATAGAAATATTCGGAACTGATTTTTCCTTTCCATGACATTATATATGTATATTACATAGCCAAGAAACTGTAAGGACAGAAAAGCCGTCGAAACAAATGTAAAAAAAATACAACAAATTTATTGGTAAAAGAAAACACTTAACAGATAGGAAGAGGGGAACCATTCCATTCCCCAAGGCACTCCAGCATTGGGTCAATGATCTTCCCCTGGCACATAGCTGTAAACACCTTGTCGAACTCCTCGCCGGGCGATTGGACCTTTTCGCCAGTGAGCAATACAGTTCCCAACTCCTCCCTCACAAACTTGTACAGTGGATAAGACCTACATTCCTTGATCTTGTTGTCAATTGCTGAATTCCCACTATCATATGCTGCTCTTGCGCTCTCAACTTCTTTTGGCAAAAGAGCCTTCAGTTCTTCCTCGAAAGCTTCAATCTTTTGGAAGACTGAAGTGCTAAAATTCTTCTCGTTCTCTCCATTTTCCAACGCATGGTCAACAAAAACTTGCCTTAGTTTCTGCATCAATGGATAGGTAGCACTGCAGGGGTCATCCACATAGGCAAAGACATATTCACGATCAACCACCTTGAGCAACTCCTTCTCACAGAACCTTGATGGGTGAAGTTCTCCGTTGGCACCTGTAGTTAAAACCCTCTTGGATACTTGACTAACTGTGTTCTTGACTGCGCTCTTCAAGTTCTCTTCCAAGTGCCTCAAGTCGATAGCTTGGCAAAGAGCCACTAAGAAGGTTGTGGACATGAGCTTCAAGATATCAACAGCTTCTGCTGTCTTTCTTGAAGAGATAAGCCCCAACGAGTTAACATCTTGATTGTGCTGCTCGGCACTTTGCACATGGGTGGTGACTGGATTGGCGAGATACTGAAGCTCAGAACAGTAGGAGGCCATTGCTATTTCAGCTCCCTTGAAGCCATAATCCAAACTTGGATTCCTGCTAGCAGTGAGATTCGATGGCAATCCATTGTTGTAGAAATCATTTACGAGCTCACTGAACTGAGCAAATAGCAGCTTGCCTATTGATGCAATAGCCAAACGTACATTATCCATTGAGACTCCAATTGGAGTTCCCTGGAAGTTACCACCATGTATAGCCTTGTTCCTTGAAACATCAATTAGAGGGTTGTCGTTCACTGAATTAATCTCTCTTTCAATTGACTTGGTCGAGAATCGGATTACTTCAATCTGGGGACCAAGCCATTGGGGTGAAGTCCTTAGAGCATAGCGATCCTGCTTTGGTTTCTGCAAGGGGTCCGTTTCATGCAACTTCTTAGCTGCCTTCATGTAAGCGCTGCCATCTAAAATGTGCTCCATTATAGCTGCAGCCTCAATTTGACCTGGATGGTGCTTCAATTTGTGTGTCAAATGGTCAGTGAATTCAGGTTTACCATTCATAACCTCAGCAAAAATTGCTGACAAGAGTTCCGATAAGACAGCAAGAACGTTGGTCTCGAAAAGAACCATAGAAGCCAAGCCAGAACCAACTGCAGTTCCATTAACTAGAGCAAGGCCTTCTTTAGGCTGCAACTCAAAGAATCCAGATTCAATGCCAGCTGCTTTAAAGGCTTCAGCAGCATCTAGCACTTCTCCGGTGGGACCAGTGGCCTTGGAATTGGGCCTGCCAGTCAGTAATCCAGCAATGTAGGATAGCGGAACTAAATCACCTGAAGCAGTGATTGTGCCTCGTAGTGGCAAGCATGGAGTGATGTTGTTATTGAGGAGCCTGGTAATAGCTTCCAAGATTTCAAATCTGATGCCAGAGTAACCTTGGAGGAGAGTGTTGATTCTGACAAGCATTGCTGCTCTAGTTGCTGAGTGAGGCAGTGTGTGGCATGTTTCCGTTCCATTGCCAAAGATCCCAGCATTCAAGAATCTGAAGAGGGAAAGAAGAAAACACCATAAACAAATCAATTACGTTTTTATGTTAATGCTTCAAAAGCACAAACTCACAAGAAGGAAATTGTGTGTATCAATCTGTCAGATAATAAAAAAGATTAAACAACGAGTTCCACACAAAGCTAAGCAGTCAAAGCATGCATTGGCCATTTTACCTGGTAGCTAGAGAAGGTTAACCAAAAAGATGTAAACAGATATTGGAAGAATAAAATAAAGTTGAAACGGAAATCTCAATGCAGTTCTGGTGACCAATTTCGCCTAAACTTTCCAATTGAATATTCCTAAATATGAAGGTGTTTGTTGGCATGTGAGAAGATAAAAATTGAAGTTCCTAGCTCTTATTTAAAGTTAGATTGCTTGTATTAAAAATTCATAATACTCCTCACCAAAACAAAATCATTCTTGATCAATTTTAACTACCAATCTTATAAATAAGGAACCCCGGTCCATAAATATTTTCCCCCACTTTCATGGAACTTGGTGATGAAGTTGTAAGATGGGGTCATAGAAAGTCTTTAAATGGGAACATCGATCTCTCTCTACTAGACAACTCATTGAATGGACGGCCAGAGCCCACCACCACTCGATGCCCACCTACCTCTTCTTCAAAATATCATGGATTTCTCATGATATAAGAGATCATTTAAAAGTCATAATAGCGTCAACTCGACCTAGCTACCAACTCTCTCTTTTTCTGTATTCTCTTATGGTGAAAGTGAAGACTCAACTCTTCGAGTGAACAGGTCTCTACCCTCACACCAACCACGTTAGTGAAAAAGGAAAAAAAGGTAGAGGAAAAGGAAAACCGTACTTGAAGTAACAAACATTTACTTAGGTTTGGAGGTTTTTAAATCTGCTCACCTAATAAGTTCCTTCTGAAGAGCACCGCCTTGTTTCGTTCTTCTGTGAGAAGTGGCACCAAAACCAGTAGTAACGCCATAACTATCAGTTCCCTTGTCCATGCTATCCATGACCCAGTCACTGCTAGCCTTTACACCAGGCCTTGCAGACTCAGAAAGCTCCACCTTGACATCACCAGTATCATGACCAGCAATGGATGCAACCTGAGCAATGGTCAAGGTCTCACCTCCAAGCTTGACAACAGGCTTCCTATAATCAGCCACCATACGTTTGACTTCATCTAAGTGGCTTCCTTTCATTGCCTCGGCAGCAACTCCCCAGCTGAGTGGATCAAGTTGGTTGACGCACAAACTCTCCAAAGAACCATTTTGGTAGCCATTCTTGGTGACCGTCTCCATTTCTTATTTATATATATGTTAGACCAAAGAAAAGCTTAAATGAGAGAGAAGGAGTCTTGAAGAATGGAGGAAGAGGAGTAGCTGTAGAGGAAATCTTGAGTTCTGGAGTACGGGATTTCCTGAGAGAAATAGAGGGGAGGTGTAGGGGGTTTAAATAGAGGGTTGGGACTTGGGAGTCTTGAATATCATGCACAGGAGATGGTAGGTAAGCATGAGGGCCGGCAAGAGGTGACAAAGTGGGTTTGTTGAGACTGAATTGTGGCCATTGATTTGGAACAATCTAAGGGTACAAATCATGGAGCGTGGAGTCTTCGTGGATCAATATTGGCGATTGGCTTAGAAGGGTAAATATGACTCGTGGGAGTGGTGCATGGTGGTGAGGTTGTGGTTGGTGAGAATCGGGAAACTTCGTCTCGCCATGTAAAATGAATAATATCGGTGTCCATAAAGTATATTAGTCTCGTGGGGCTGTAAAGCAAATAGTATACCATATGGATGCACCTAATAATCATGCATTTTTCTTCACCAAATGGCATGTATCCTTGACTTGTGCTCCCATGTCGTCATGATCATCGGTAATTCTCACGAGTGAAATTCTCTTACACCCCAACAAATAATGAGGTAATTATCTATCTCTTGGATATTTAATTCAAGTCAGACATAACTATTGTCCATGCCGTGTGATGATATTATTACCTAGAATCAGTCAGCAACCTAAAATAAACGTGCGACTAATTCCCAGCTAACGAAATATTGCTATTTAAGAAAAAACAAAGCAATATATAGAGGTTGGGGAGGGAAGTATACTGATGATGCATGTTCATCAACAACATGGCTAGTATTTAATTAGTACTGCCGGATTCAAGCCAGGTAAAATTAAGGGAATCTCATAAATAAAAAGGAGGTGTAATTGATCGTTTCCACCAACATATATAATTAATTACATATTATTCTAAACAGGCTACTTAAGCAAAGCAATGTTCGGTATATACAACATCATGTTGGTGGTTGTATAGTTACTTCTTTTATTTTTATTTTTCTATTAACATAAGTCTTTAAGTTAGTTTGAGCATATCTCGACTAATTTCATGAGCCTTAAAGTTAATGATCATATAAGTCTCTAGTGGTCCTGAAGTTTAAGAGAATCAAATTAATAATATCTAAAATACAAACTTAAAACCTGACCAGTTGAGTTACACTTCTAATTATTTTTTTTATAATTATTAATTGAACGAGTCTTGCCTCCTGCATGCGAAATACGTACCTACCACGAAGAAGCCCTTTAATTAGTGGGCTTGGTTGTTGTAGCAGTCATGTGATTAATTACTAGTTTGTTTTTCCTCTCATTATCTACTCTTCAACTCATCCTAATTGATATATAAATCACGACGGACGCCCACAACTTATCTCAATACTTGTTCAAATAATTACAGTTTAGGCATGAAGTTTTCTTCCGTCAAAACTAAATATCTCAGCTCATAGTTTATGTTTTTTTGGTGACTAATTTTATATTAATACTTATCACTTTCCTTCAAATAAAAAACTTTTTTACACTAAATTAAACCTTGCATAATCCCTTATTATCCTCTGATGATTTAATTTTAATTAAAAAATCAAGAAGATGATACTAGTAGAATTCATTATTCTTTATCATAAAAAATCTATCCAATATCAGTGAACTGTCCCAATTCTAAATAGAAATTCTAAATCTAAATCTTATTAAAGTATTAATTAGATAAAGCTTCACGAATGATACCACTTAATTTCTAGCTTTACATTTACAAAATAATTATTTTCTTGCTCCCTTTATGAAGAATCTAATTTTGAATGATAATTTGGAAACAATCCTGTGCGTTTTTGTTTTATGATAAGGTTTAAAATGTAATTTTTTTTAATTATTATCTGCAAATAGCGGGGTTAGATTTCATATATATTTTGTATAAAAAAGGTGTTTATAATATTGAATGCATGCTATATATCTACAACTTGATAGCAGCACATGAACGAGATTTGATCTTGGTGCTTGAGAAATTAAAATATTCCATCCTGTGCGTTGGAATTCTTTGACCAGCCAAGAACTCCGCCGCTCATATATAGTGATTCAACACGATTCTTATTGACCCACGCTTTATTACAGACTTGACTGAGTCCATTTTTTTTTAAAAAAAATTAAATATTGTTGGGTTTAATAAGTCAAGCCCATTTCAATAGGTTATCATGCGGGCTTGTAAGAATATGCTATATTTTTTTTTAAAAAAAAATCAATTGGTTTATTTTTTGAAATTTTTTTAGATGTTGTGTTGTTTGGTTTTCCATAGTTACTTTA
>Ga0307517_10005709_pt1 | contig 18634 bp, 15 predicted proteins | sample 23_EM_MG_FD_194515 | JGI IMG/M metagenome (GOLD analysis project Ga0307517, IMG submission 194515) | Populus trichocarpa ectomycorrhiza microbial communities from riparian zone in the Pacific Northwest, United States - 23_EM | ecosystem: Host-associated > Plants > Roots > Unclassified | place... | reverse complement strand
TTATTATGACTAAAGTGTGTATTTTTATTTTTTCTGCACTTGCACTTAACTTTGGCCAAACCTCAATTCACAGATTGTTATTATAATTTGCTATGTCATTCCTCCTTGGCACCTAAAATACAGGTTTGGAAGATTTTAGCCAAATTTTAAGCTTGTTAAAACAAAAATCCAGCCTATATAGATCAGAAGTAGCTCCAAAATTGATTATTTCTGCAATATTTTTAGTAGGTCCAAAATTTTTTTTAAGGCCATCCAGGCTGGACTAACTAACCAACGTGATATCTCAGATTTTTTTACTGGCACCCCCTTGTTATAATCAAACGTATGTGTATTTTTCTCTAAACAACATGGTGTTTTTCTCAGTATTTATTTTACAATATATCGCCCATACATTAGCGAACAGATGGGCTGGATATGACAGCGATACTTACCTGGTATCACCTGTGAGGTGCAGGAGGTGAGGCCTGAGGGAGCGAGTAGGACGGATGAGTGGTGATGGTGGTGGTGAGGAAGGAACCGGCCACGCACGATGTATTTGGTTGGGCCAAAATAAAGGACAATATTCGCAAACAGGAATTGTGGGAATCTTCTCTTTGGGGTGGCGCTCGCCAAGCGCTCGCACATGTGTAAAAGAAAACGTCCAGGTGACCTTGCGTAAAAAAAGAAAGCAATAAAACCCAACATGTGTAAGATTAAAATGGTGCATGCAACATGTGTTTTTTTTAAAAAATCTTATAATCAAACGTATGTGTATTTTTCTCTAAACAACATGGTGTTTTTCTCGGTATTTATTTTACAATATATCACCCATATGGAAGGAATGATGGCTGCTGTTATATAATACTTTGGGCAGATAGAAATTTGCGCAGGCAGGTTGCGGTGCTTGCGCAACTTGGTTTCTGCGCAAGTTGCCTCAAAATTTGCGCAAGTCTGCATAAGTGCGCGCTATGGGTACAAAAGAATACCAATTTATATACTGCTAAAATGGATCTACCTTGTAGATTTGAACACAGATACGAGTCTCGAGACAATAATAATATATGTGTATGCAATGTTTGAGTATTTAAGACATCTACGGCATGAGCGAACATGGACAACGAGATGGCGCATGGCAATACACCGCCTCGGACTCAGTGGGTTCGGGGGTGCAGCAGGGCAGGGGCAAACAAGGAAAAAAGAGGGTGGCTTACCCTCCCTTGACGTCCCACTCCTCCTGCCCAACTCCTGCTGAGAATCATCTCGTCGTCATGAGAGTCAACATACCCGGGCTGGTGATTCCGTAGCCCATTGATTTTTTTGCAACACGTGATGTTGTTGCAAAAAAATCAACGGGCTCCGGGTAGACGGGCCACTACACACCACCTCGGAACCAGTATCGTATGAAACTTGGTAAATATGTAGAATCGATTAATTGGATAGCTTTGGTGGAAGATAATGACCACCCAGACTTGATAAACTAAGATATTCCATGTTTATGATGTGACGGCGAGTCTCGGTAAAGTCTGGGGGTGCCATCTAGTGATTGTCACGGGTAACCCTGGGGTATCCCAGTGCTACCCGTACCCATACCCGCGAGAACCCGTACCCGTGCCCAAGGGTAAGGGTTTTGATGGGTTGGGGTAAGAGTTCCTAAAAACCCGGGGGTATGCAACCTTTTCGCGGGTATTCCCCCAAAGAAGACAACCGATAAACCTCGCAAGCGCAGTGCTAGTGTCAATTGACATAGCCATGCGGTCTTGCAAGGGTAGGGGGGGTATTATCGTGAGTTGGGACCTGTATCATCTGTCAGTGGTACTCGTTACCATCATTGACAGTTGTCGTCGTTGTCGTCGTTGTCGCGAGTCATTGTCGTTGTCGTCACAAGTCGTTGTCATCATCGCAAGTCACCTTCGTGGTCGCAAATCTCCACGGTTCCGGGTCATCTGGTCTTCCTATCAGAGAGGAGAGGGACACAGGTGACATGGAACACCAACCACCTCATCGCAGACCATGCCAGCAAACTCCTGCGGCTGCGAGTGTCCATGCCAGCGTGCACACGAATGGAGGGAGGAGTTGGGTGGCAGGTACCAGCGAGAGTGTTGGGGCTGGTGTTGGCGTTGGCGTCATGGTGGGCGACATGAGTCCTAATGCATTCTCGACGTTAGAGCATCGATGGCGGGTGAAAGGAGGCAAACCGATTGCCTCATTGCGTACCTTGCGGGTCTCCCACACCATGGGTCTCCCCTCGTGTTTCCTACCTGTCCCCAACTCATACTCCCTTCTGAAACCCACCGAAATCGACGTAGGTGGCCTACATCCCTCACTGGAGGGGAGAGGCCAGGTGGCAGCGACTTTGAGTGCAGAGGAACTTAGAAAGAATGAAATAAGCTAGAAAACATGTGGTAAGAATGTTGTAGACGAAGTGCCTACCTTTTCACGCATCCTGCTGCGTTCGTTGAGTCCAGAGAGGTGTTGTGGAAGTGGTGGAAAGCGAGATCAATCATGCTGATCACGTTTGATCACGATTAAAACTCCGATCAAAAACCCGCCATCGATCTGGCGGGTAACCGGCAACCCGCGTTGAGGGTACGGGTATGGCGAGGGTCAGATAAATCCAACCCGTACCCTTACCCCAGCGTACCCTACCCGTAACCCGCACGGGTTTCAAAACCCGTGACAATCACTAGTGCCATCAATATGCTTAATGTTCACTTTTTTTACCTACCACGGCATTGGCCAGATAGATTTTATGAACCAGGTTCTAAGCAAGAAATACGATTATGTTAACTAGTTTTTTGTACTTTTTTTAACTCTAAACCAATGCTGGTGAATGCAATAATTACAACACAATATTACCAACGACCTAATTTGGTAAGAGCAGCCTCGAGTACCAAATTGAACGCACTTGAATGATGTTTCTGGTTCATTAAGTCAACTGAAATTTTGCTCAAGGTCTACTACGGTGTAGTCAGAGGTTGCGCAGATGCACACAACCTCAGCGCAAGCACACTCAACCTCAGCGCAAGCATGCTCAACCTTAGCACAACCTCCATGCAACCTCAGCGCAAGCATGCTCAACCTCAGCGCAAGCACGCTCAACCTTGGCGCAACCTCAGTGCAAGCATGCTCAAGCTCGGCGCAAGCACACTCAATGCCTGCGCTATCATAATTCTTGCCTGTGCAACAGGTCATCAGCTTGTGATTAAGATTTTGAATTGTGATCGGCATGAGTTCCACTCGAGTGCAATACCTTCAGTCAGTGAACTATTCTTTCGCTTTCTTTCTCCCTCCTCTGACAGCCTAACCATGGTTTTTGTAAGTAACAATTGTCAATTAACCTTCATGAATCATGATTGAAGCTTCAAGTTGTCTTTCTGAACTTTGAACAGGGTTTAATTCAACATATCTATCACTACTTCGTCCTGCCGGACACTCAGGGGTCCACCAATAATACCCTAATTAACCCCGGAGCATCACCCGAATCTATTCCTTCCCAAGGCTACATCCCTATGTTTGATGAACATGGTGCATGAAGTTCTATTTATTTCGAGTCCTCAACTTCACAAAACCTATCTACTAGGACAAATCCAGGGTTATATGAGATGGCCAACGACATCAGTTCGGGCCACTGAACGTCAATCAGTTCCTACCACTCATGCGTACGTATTCAAGTGTTCATTTGAACATTTTATCCTGATCAATGTACAGAATCTCGTCCTTTAACCCAAAATTATCCCCCTACGAATGCACCTGTGGGTGAGACATTCTACACACATACTCTCAATGGTAGTTTTGTCCCAGTCAATGTCTCGACCTCTACCATTCAGTCCACCCAACCCCTCGTTGCCCCATCAGCAACTCAGACTGCTATCGAGCAAATTCCCTGGGATGGTTGGCCCAATGGCATATTCAGCCGCGACTTCAGTTTGACTGAATATGAAAAATCAGACTCGCTCAAAATTCATTGGGCTAACAAAGCAAGTGGGGGAAGCGGCGATGAGCATGCAGCCAAGTGGGAGAAAGGAAAGAAGCTTGCTAGGCGCTGCCTTGGAGTTATTGTATGCGATAATGAAGGGTGCGGCATCATCATACAGCCGAAGACTACTCCACTGGCCATTCAGAAACAACTTGAAGAACCCTGTGTCTGTACTGCCCAACTCCAGCACCAGCGATGTGAGGTTCATGCCATCACCTGGAAATGGGCTGACGGTGTCCATTTTTATAACACTGGGGTTCATTCGCACAACCGGCCAGGATGCGTTCTTCATTTACTCAACGAAGAACGTGAGCAATTCGGAAACCTCATCAGAGCGCACCCCAATACTGGCCCACTTGGATTAATTGTTGGGGTTCCAGGTCTTACTGGGCCAGGCGAATCTGTTGTGGATATATCTGATGTTCTACTCAATGTGGATCGTGTTAGCAAGGAACGGCGGAAGATTAAACACGATGCTGATCCTGGAGGTGACAGTTTCATTGCGGCATTTGCCAAACTTACCGAGGAATATCCTGGCTTTGTTATCTTCTCAACACTTGGAAAGGTGACTGTTATTTCGGTTCAAACGAAATTCATGTGGTCCAATATGCTCAAGGACTCTCAAATGGATGGTCCCATCAATGGATCGGTCAATGATGCGGCTCATGGATGGTGGAAAGAGCGTAATTCCCTTCTCATGATTACCTTGGCTTATTTCCCAACTCTTTTCTGATGGGTTCCTGGTGTTTTTTCATACACAAATGGTGCCAGTGCTGAACACTTCAAATACCATTTTATTTCCATGTTTCAAAGCATGGCTCATGATGCCGAGGAACATGGTATACAATTAGCAGACTGTTGAGATCTAACCCTAGATAAGATCAAGAAAGATAGACTCAGTCAATGTATAACCGACTATATTCGGTGATAAGTACCTAGATAAGATCAAGAAAGATAGACTAGGTACGATTAGATAGGAACGATATCATAAGTGGGGGTGGCTCACCTCAGTCAATGTATAACCAACTGAGGCGAGTGTACGCTATGCTATGGTATATATAAGAGTCCATGATAAAGAGAACATGTAGATAAAGAGGACAAAGAAATAAAGGAAAGAGAGAAAGGATGTTTGTTGCTCTATGTCACGGTGTAACAGTTGGATCGCAACACTCCTCCTCACCGTGGCACAGCAACACTCCTCCTCGAAAGGAATCATGTCAGGATGTGGAGAGAAGCCCGAGGAAGCGACGGAGTTTCTCGAATTTCGTGGTGTCGAGAGCTTTCGTGAAGATGTCGGCGAGGTTATCGTGTGTGTTAATATAGGATAGCTTTAAGTCTCCCGAATGGACGCGTTCGCGGAGGAAATGGAACTTGATGTCGACATGTTTGACCCGCTGGTGAAGGGAAGGGTCTTCGGATAAGTTGATGGCGGCGTTGTTGTCGCAGAGTATCGGGGTGGACGCCGCGGGTGCGAAGCCAATGCCGGACAGTAGTGTGCGCAACCAGATGGCTTCTTTGCCGCACTCGAAAGCCGCCGTGTACTCTGCTTCACAGGAAGAGGATGCAACCGTCTTCTGTTTGCGAGTAGTCCAGGAGACCACGCCGGAGCCCAGAGTGAAGGAGTAGCCTCCAACACTCCTCCTGGTGTCGAGACAGTTGGCCCAGTCAGAATCAGTGAAGCCGACGAGGCTGATTGGGTTGGTGCCGCCTAATACGAGTTTAAGGTCACGGGTACCTTTCAGATAGCGGACAATTCGGACCGCTGCGTTCCAGTGCGCGAAAGAGTAGGAATCGAGAAATTGGGAAAGTTGTTGTACCGCATAAGTGATGTCAGGGCGTGAGGCGACAGATAAGTAAAGGAGACACCCCACGAGCGATCGGTAGGGGAATTTTGCCAGTTCTGTCTTGTCGTCGGTAGTGAGTTCGGATTGGTTTGGGCGCCTAAGCTTCAAGCCCGGGTCCATTGGTGTTTTGGCCGGGTAAGCGTCCTGTTGGCCAAATTGGGTGATAACCCTGTCAATGAGGGCGGTCTGGGAAAGGGAGATCGTCTTGGTCTCCCTGTTGCGGGAGATAGCGATCCCAACACAGAACCTGACGCCACCGAGATCGGAGATGTTCCATAAGGTCTTCATCTGTGTCTTAAAGACCCTGTTCTCTTCCGGCGGCTTGGCGATTGAGATAAAATCGTCAACGTGAACAGCCGCGACAACGATACGAGACTCCCTCTTCCTGTAGTAGATACAGGACTCACAAGCCAGGCGAGTAAATCCCCATGAGATCATAGCGTCGTTCATTGTCTTGTTCCAAATCCTCCCAGCCTGCTTCATCCCGTATAGCCCCTTCTGCAATCTCCATACCCATGTTTCCTTCCCCGACTCCTCAAATCCGCTCGGCTGTTCCATGTATTGTACCTCGTCGTCAGGGAGTAGGCCATACAGAAAAGCCGTCTTGACGTCTATCTGTTGGGCGTCCCAGTCGAGGACGGCGGCGATGTGGAGTAATATCCGCCATGATTCCATTCGCGCGGTAGGTGAGGTGGTACTTGTATAGTCCTTCCCGTATTGTTGTTCGAAACCCTTGAATACATATCGAACTTTCCGTCGAGCGAGGTTCCCCTTTTCATCTAGTTTGTTTTTGAGGACGGCTTTGCAACGGCGAACTTTGGCGCTCGTCGGGACTTCGGAACGAGGGACGAGGGTGTAGACACCCATTTCGCGTAGAGATTTAATCTCGTCCTCGAATGCCGCTTTCCATTCGGCTGCTTCAGCCTGCGGTCGGCGCTGGGAATCAGCCCAATCTCGTGGTTCGTCCCCAGTAAGCGTGCGTGGGTCAATCGTCGAGTGATCAGCGATAGCGGCGAGGATATTGTCGATTCTATCCGCTTCGATAATCTGGTCGTTCGCGTTAATGTTTTCGAACATTCGGCGCAGGTTCTCTGTGTCGTCAGTCGCCGTAGGTGTTTCCGCCGCATCCGTCGCTCCCCCCACCGTTTCTCCAGTCCCTTCATCTCTCCGCAGCTCCTCCCTTGCCAAATTGTCCAGGTGCGTAGGGTTGTTTCGCAGCTCCTCCTGTCGTATATCCTCAAGACGCTTCCGCTTCTTTTCCGCTCTCACCTCCTCAACTCTCGCCCTGCTCTCCTCAACCTCCTTCAACGTCCTTTCCAAACGCGTGGGTTTCCCGGCGGTTTTGGCAGCTTGAACGAGTGGGATCCTCGAAGAACGGCGAACAGGCGGGTCGACAGAGGCGGTGACGTCGTCCGGGCCCTGTTGTAGATCAGGGTTATCGTTCGGGGCGGGCTCAATGTGCGGATCAGCGGGTGGTATGATCGGGTCTGTTGGGTTTGTGGGTAGGAACTCCTCCTCTTCCTCGTCGAAGTGGGCCGAGGATGGGGAGTCGGATTGTGAAACATCAAGGATGGAAGGGGATATGTGTTGTGGTACGGTAGGGTTGGACTCGTTGTGACTTTCGATGAAGCGGACATGATAGGATGAATAGACCTTTTTTGTGGCCTTGTCGTAGCACCGGTAGGTTTTGGAATTAAAGTCGTATCCGATGAGGACACATTCAATGGACCGGTCGTATATTTTGGGATTGTGGCGGCTAAGAATGAGGACGAAAGCACGACAGCCGATTTCTCGGAGTCGGCTATAGTCTGGGCGTCGGTTGTAATATGCTTCGTATGGTGTAACCCCATCCTTGAGTGAGGCCGTAGGTGTTCGCTCATCGAGATAAGAGGCTGTAAGGTAGAATTCGTCCCATAGATTTGTGGGGCATGCGGCGTAGATTCGCATCGCGTTAGCCTTTCCCATAAGGGTACGGTGGCGACGTTCGACGCGGCCGCAATGAGCTGATGTGTATGGGGCAGTAAATTCCTGTTTTGTGCCTTTGGATTCGAGCCATTCTCGCATCTTGTTCGACTTGAGTTCCCCTCGGTCCATCTGGTAGGTTCTGACTTCTAAACCCGTCTCTTCCTTTACCATCTTCTCCCAGGCTTGGAGTCGAGGAAAAGCGTCTGACTTTTTCGGAATAGGGAAGCTCCACCCCCGACTAGAATAGTCATCCACGAGATCCATTATGTATCTATTTCCCGTACGAGAGGTTACAGCATGCGGTCCAGAAAGGTCTACCCAAATTACTCCCAGTACGCGTGTAGCGCGATTCCCATCATCCTCATTCCCCCCTCTAGTCTTTGATACAATTGTCTTTGTCTGTTTTCCAAGAACACAAGAATCGCATTTAGGGACTTTCGAGGTAGCGAGAGAGGGCGACATACCCGTAACCGTGCCCTTGCGGGCTAAACCAGCAACGCATTGGTAATTTGCGTGGCCAAGACGGCGGTGCCAAGTCTCTAGGTCAGGTGCACGATGGACGGTATAGGCGTGATCGGTTTCTGGGGAGTGGAGGGAGAGAGAGTAGAGTCTTGTCTTTGGGAGAAGGTTTCCGCGTGCGATGACGGCGCCGGATGACTTCGAAGTAAGCCAGCAAGTTTTCTCGTCGAAATGCGATATGACTTTGGAGTCCCGCGCGATAGCGCCGACAGAGATCAGTCTGACGGCAGCCGCTGGGATGGACAAGACATCCTGGAGAAGTATCCAGGCGCCATGCGCAATCTTGAGACGTATCGTGCCGATTCCAATGGCGAAAATAGAACTGCCGCCGACACCGCGAACTGGGCGTGAAGCGATTGGACGCAATGAGAGGAAGTCGTCTTGGGAGGGTGAAATGTGGGTCGTAGCGCCCGTGTCCAAGTGGAAAGGGAAGTCGATCAATGACATGTTCGTACGTCCTGTTTGATTCGGCGCGCTGGTGCTGATTGCTGCGAGGTCGACAGGCCTGGACTGAACATTCCAGTCAACTGAACTGGTAATGTCACCACCCACAGTCATCCAGGCGGGGATATCGGTAGGCGCGTCTCCAATCCCCGGCGAGGTGAAGACGGGAAAAGCGCGGTACTCAAGGTCGTCGGTGGACAGGATCATTTTGTCCGTGTTAATCGACGCGAGGTTCGCATAGGCTGGGTCCGCTGATGTATTTTGGAGTGCGGTGGGGTCGACGTAAGAAATAAACGCCTTTCCGTTGGTGTCTGTGTGGGTGACCGCAATTCGCGCTCCTCCTCCTCCTACAGCGGAGTTTCCCCCTCCTTTCCCTCGGTTCGCCTCGTTGTCCTTGCGCCTCTGTGCCTTGGACTCCTCAATCGACTTCCCAGCCATCCCTCCACCCTCGCGTACGCAATACTGCTGGGTATGAGTGGTCGCTTTGCACACGGAGCAATAGAGCGCCGAGCGTTCGGAACGAGATTTGTTCTTGGAAGTGGAACGGGCCGCGAGAGCGATGGAAGTGGGAGCGCTAGAGTCGATGTCGTGCATGAGGTCAACGCGCTCTTGGACGATCGCACGGATATCGCCGCGGGTGATGGGCGCTTCCTTGGTGGCGGTCCTGAGGAGTCGTTGTATGTCGATCTGAATTTCTTGGTAGCTGGAATAGGCCTGAAGGATGGCGAAATTGGTGAGAGTGTCGTTGCTGATCGATCCCATAGCGAACGCGCGTTCCATCAAGATACTGATGTCGTCAATTGTCGTCATGAGGGTGTCGTCGGCAGCGCGGATGTTCATGGCTTCGCGGATGAGATTTATTTGCGCGATAGGGCCGTCGTTGGTATGGCGTGCAGTCAGCGTCGCCCAGAATTTCGAGGCGTCAGCCCTCGGAGCACCCCCAATCGCGATCTTCTCGCTCTGCGATATGGCGCTACCGATGAACGCACAGGCGCATCGATCGTTCTGTTGCCAATTACGGTAAGCGATCGGGTGGGTCTCCTTGTCGGGCATGAACTGCTTCGCATCGGGAAGGGTGTACTCATCGAGTAAGGATAAGGTCATGGACTGCCAGAAGGAGTCCTCCCAGGTGCGCCAGTTATGTTTGTTCTTGTCGAGCTTTTCGCCAGTGAACGCATGAGTGGTGGAAGTGATAAGTCTGACAGTGATATTGTTGGGGTCTTCGGCCTTGGAAGACCCAGAGGAGATGGTCATGGCGAAGGAAATTCGACAGTGGGGTAAAGAAAAAAGTGAGAAGTGGGGTGTGGCGACGTGCTGGGCGCGCCGGCAGGTAGAGACAAAGGGATCTTACAGCGTGTACTGGCACGCTGATAAGATAAGATAGTTTGATCTGGGGGCGTTGTACTCAATATAGGCCCATAACCTGTTGAGATCTAACCCTAGATAAGATCAAGAAAGATAAACTCAGTCAATGTATAACCGACTATATTCGGTGATAAGTACCTAGATAAGATCAAGAAAGATAAACTAGGTACGATTAGATAGGAACGATATCATAAGTGGGGGTGGCTCACCTCAGTCAATGTATAACCGACTGAGGCGAGTGTACGCTACGCTATGGTATATATAAGAGTCCATGATAAAGAGAACATGTAGATAAAGAGGACAAAGAAATAAAGGAAAGAGAGAAAGGATGTTGTTGCTCTATGTCACGGTGTAACAGTTGGATCGCAACACAATGATTTGCTGAAGGCGCTACTAGTAGCATTCTGGCTAAATCCAGGTTAACCATTAGTAACGGTGTTATCTTACCAATGACGCTACACAACCGATGCGATCCTTGGGGCTGTGGAAAGCTAGTCCCCGTGTTGGATTAAGCCTTATCGAGGTTTAGGTCACAATATCTTATCCTATCCCACCTGGATAGTATGGGGTCGGACGGTATCCATAATCCAGGAACGCTTGTTGAGCGAGCAAACAACTGAAAACATTCTTACTGCTCCTCAATATCAAGATTTATCTTGCTTACTTGACGTTGTCAATGTCGAGTTGACCTCAAGGCCGTCTTAATTTAGCCTGCAGGGGCGCAGTACAGAGCGCTGCTATCCGGTGGGCTAGATCAGGTTAGACTAGGTACTCTTGTCTGTTTTCAAACAACCAGCGATGTCAAGTGCAGAATCAGCAGTTTGTGGATTAGCCTGTGGGGAACAACGGCCAATTATTTCTCGGTGGATGTGGGTGCAAATGTGACAGGCTTATCCTCGAGGCTTCAGGCAGTTCGAATGAGGCACTGCCATAAAGAAGTCCATAATGGATGTATGTCTATTTTCGACCTTCGGAATAGATCCCTAATGAAGAGTCGAGCGGGCAAAGGTGACTGTAGTTGGAATACGGAGCTGTGCTGAGATGAGTTCACTGAACGAGCCAACATTGTACGTACACTCCACCGGTGCGATGCAGCCAAGGTTGATGGGGAATTTGAAATTCTCAGGGACCTGTGAGCTTCACGGGGCTAGGGAGAAGTATGGATAAATTTCCGCATACTCGGCGTATATATCAACTCCCAGATGCATGGTGAAGGATGGCGAACATATGGGTTCGCCTGTAAGGTGTGGTTGGGGGGATTCCCCACAAATCTGGCAGAACGAGGCAATGGCAACTTGGACACTTGGTTGTAGCAAGGTGTTGACGTCGATTTGACATTGACGGAGATGGATGCATTGACTGGGCAGGATGTGGTGGTGTGCTCGCGAATAGGTCATGTCTTGGGTTTTCGTCTTGTTCGCCTAGCAGGGCGCATTACCTTTCAGAAATGGGGCGAGATTTGAGTATCGAAGACATTTCCTCGAAATTTTCGACCCACGATCCTCTTGTCTCCTATTGGATTGGTTGACGGCGCTGTCGTAAAGCCGCGCGTCGTAAATGCAGGGTGTACTCTGGGAGGCCACCTGATGTGGTGGAAAGGGATTCTTGGTTCAGAAGTTCGGATACTTGCGAAAGGGTGTGTGCACATTCCATATGTCCTACCAACCTTTCGCCTTTTTTCTTTTCTGATTCTCATAATTTGGAGGACAGGTATGTTTCAACCCCCCGCCCACATCATTCAAATTTTCTGCTTCTTCTCCATAGTTCGTATCGCCGAGATTGAATTTCTCCACAACTTCTACCTTGACTCGAATCGCTTCCCGCGGACCCTCCCTTGTCCTTGAAGCCAACATGTGCATGCGGAACATAAGGTATCATTGCTGTACCCGTCCGGATTCTTCAGAAATCGGGAAGATCTTCACGATACAAAATGAACCTGAACAAGGAGGGAAGACTCGATGACGGGGGTGTAGATTGTGATAGAGTCGGAGGAACATCGCCAGATTCACATCCGATAGATTTCTAATCAATAAAATTAGAAAAAAATCGATGCCGAGAAAGAATTCCCCGATCAGATGTTTTCTTAACAATAAAAACTTGAACCAAGACAATAAAGAGAGGCCAATAAACTTCAATAAAACGGATTGCCTCCCGAAAATGCGACAAAAAATCCAACAAGAAAACTAGAAGCCGAAACGACAATCAACCACACCACAGTAGGAAGTAGCCATATCAATCCAGGGGGAGAATTATCTCGTAAAACAGGACAGCTGCACACAGGATTAATTGCATTCCAAAGATGGGGTTGACATAGCGGCTCATCCAGGAAGATGAGGGGATGTTATAATCGGTTGACAGCCGCTTTTTACAGATTGATATTAGTTACTAGTTAGTTTCTGTTTCACTCAATTGATATCTGTTACGTTGCCAAAGCATTTGTTACGGTGCTTTTCACTTTTAATACGATCTGAACTGATAAAAAAGTTGACATTGGTTGGGCTACGCTACGGATTCTTGACCCTCAAAACCATTCTGGGGACTGTATATCCTGTCCTTGGTACCCGGTACCCAGTGCTACTCTCGTTTCTTCCCAGATGCCTTACGGTTTGCCAGCTTGTCTGAACGGCGTTGACTCCAAATCTACTAGAGGTTAAGAAAAAAGACTTTGGGATGAGCCTGGCACATACCTGCTTCTCATCAGCGCTGAGCGCATCATATGCGGCATGGACATCTTGCTTCGTCGGGCGAGGATTCGATTTACTATATTCTTCCCCAAAAAGGTTCCTTTAAGAATACAAGAACAACGTCAACGATTTGCCATCGAGGAGGGAAGAAAGAGACTTACCATTCCACACAGTTGTTTGGTTGAAATCGGAAGATATCACCTGCAGCCGGCCTCTTCTTGGTAGCCTCGTTGTTATGGGCTGGGAGCGCGGGAACGCCAGCGAGCACTGGTATGTTCCCAGTGTTCGCCCGAGTTTCATCTGCACTATTCTCTCCAGCTGCTGCGCCCAGGCCATCTCCCGTTGTTGTCGAATGTGCATCACCAGCGGCGACTGGGGGTGCGGTTTCCTTCGTCGTCGCTGTGGAATCAACAGTACCAACAGCGACTTGGGAAGGAGCAGTTTCCTTTGTTGTTGCGGTGGAATGAGCAGCACCGATGGTGACTGGGGGTGCGGTTTCCTTCGTCGTCGCTGTGGAATCAACAGCGATGGGACGTTGAGAATAAAGAGCCGGGATCTCAGACATAGCGGAGAGAGTGGAGAACAGAAGAGAACTACGCTTATTCCATAAGAGAGGGTTAAGCGAAGAGGAGTTATTTAATACAAACGTACAAGAACAGAACGCCGCGAGAGAAGAATGGGTTGGTTGCCTATCGTTATTAGGTACTTATTCGAAAGTCAAGGAAAAAACTAATGTATTTAGGCAGAAGTACAGGCGACACATGTCTGACATCGGCGGTCCCTCCGCGCACGACACCAGGTATGGGTGTATACGCCATCGATGACCATTTCGACGAAGCAGGGCATACGAACCCACTTCCTACAGCAGACGATGACGAAGACCCCCAAGAAGTGTGTAGGAGTGGCGAGGGTTGCTGGGTTAGATTAAGAGGCGCAGGTCTCGAGGTTGCTTTTGTAGCCGGCGAGGATAGTGGCGCGATGGACGACATGCTGTTCTGCGTGTACACAGATGCCTCCGATCCATCGACATTGTGTGGTCCTTCATCAATGTCGAGCGCGTTGATATTTCTCTCAACGGTCGATCCCCATCGTCCTGTATCTTTTTCTCCACATCCGAGTCTTCGTCGGGCTTATCCTCCTCCATTGTACCATCCCCCTCTAGAACCTACAGTAACGGGTGCGGCGAATGCGGCCTCGACTTCACAGAGTCTGTCCTTGAACGGAGAGAATCTCCCCCTCTCGAACGCGTCGAATCCACACGCGGTCTGCTACCATTGGAATCAATACTCAGACGTGATTCCGGTACTGGTGGGGTTGGCATACCCAGACGCCGCATTGACAGAGAACCGGGAAGACATTGACATTTTGCCTGCCATAGAGAACCTCGAATACCGATAATCGTTGTGGATATCCGACGCGCCCTCCCAAGATCCTGCCGAATCTGCGGATGGAGCGAACGATGGACGACGTTCGCGTTCGTTGGTACTGACGAACGATGGTGATATGGGGGAGATGGTGGGAGAGAGGAGGGCATTAGAGGGGGATGCTTGAGGCGATGTAGTGAATGGAATGGGGGAAGGCTTCCTAGCCTCGAGTGTCGTTTGCTGGAGGATGGTTTCCTCGTGCTCGTTGTCGTCGGAGCGAGCGTACATCAATCCTTCCACCGTCCCGTCCTGGCTCTCCAAACTATCCTGTGTGCGATGCCCTACACGACCCAACGCAGCCTTGAATGCAGCCGAACTATCATCCTCCTTGCCCATGCTCCATCTCGAATACCTGAACCTTTGCCGGATGTCTTCATCTTCGTCTGAAGAATCCATCCCATTGGCAAGATTTGCAATAGGGAAAGGCTAATTTGAGCGTCAGCTGATGAACGTTGGTTGTACGAGGATGATGAGGATGACGCAAAGGAGTGAGATTTGTTTGGAGTTGCGGCTGAAGGAGGCGGAGGGCTGCTTTGGATGGCGATTACTCTCTGCGACGTATCGTTCGTGGAAAAAGATGGATATCGAGAAGAGGAAGACACGAGAGTCTACGACGATGAAGGAGGGGGGGAATATGGCGAGATCTGGGATGCACCCGCAGGAGGGTATCCGCTTATTAATCCTAAGGAGCGGTGCTGGTGCGTTCGAGGTATATTTGTGGGCTGGGAGGACTTTTTCAATCGAGCTCGAATTGTCGGGTGATGAAGGTCTGGTAGGGGGTTCAGAACCAGCAGGCGAAGTTGACGAGGATGATTCTATAACCACCAGGAATGCAGTAGTGCGAGGGCTGGAATGAACCTGAGATTCGGCATGGAGGGGGAAAGCCACGAATGCAGGGGTGGTAACGACAGAATCTGAGAGAGTGGAAGTGGATGAATAGCTCATGGGCAGCGGATGAATCAAGCTTAACCCAAATCCACCGCGTTCTTCGTCCGAGTCGTGTACCTTCGCTACAGATGGAGACGACGGTGAAGAAGGGATGACCAAATGTGAAAGAGACGAGGTCAGGCGATTACTGTCTTGTAGAGGGGAATACGGTGGATGGGGTCCGGACACACGTCTCTCGAGGGTGCGAGAAGGAAATAAGGACGAGGATGCCCTTCGCAAGGACGACGACCACCTCCGTTCCTGGCTCTCGCAGCGCTGTAGGAACGGCTGGTAGGGAGCTGGACTGGGAGTGGGAGGTTCGGTACCCGTTATACTGGATGGCGTCGGGGATTTTCCATCACTTTTGAATTGACAGCAGAAACGGAAGAAGCACCCAATGATGCCCATTTAGTCATGACAGGTTTCTCGAGGCGACCGAGAAACTTGACGTCCAAACCAGAGAACTGACCGACGACGCCTTCGCAGTAGCCCTGTGCAAGGTGAAGTTGGAAAAAGTTCTCGAGGCCACATCAAAGGGAATACGTACTAGGAAGAAGTTCTCGAGGTCGGGTATTTGTGCTGCGACATAACCGCTTGGCATGGGGGAGTGAGAAGAACGGTAATTTCATCATCCTGTACCAAATATGAAGCAAAGGAAGCAAAGGAATCAAAGACAACAACACACATTTAGAAACATCAAATCGTCCGAGCTCTCCGCCACGCAATCACACTGAGCTACGTACTTCCCAATCCCACCCTTGGCCACAAACCGTGTCCATCGTGCCAAATCCGCCAAGTTGAAATTTAAGTTGGATTACGAGCAATATCTACTGAAAGAATAAAAAGTTAGTGATAACTTAGAATAAATCAACTACCAGAGTGAAAAAATAGTAGACCGACCGAAGGTGTGGGTAACCGCCACTAAGTTTCCCTTCTCGAACTTCCTCAACTTCTCCAGCTTCCTCTCGACACTCTTGAAGGGTATTATGTCGTTTGAGAGTATAAAATGTCGAAGAAAAAAAAGATAGAGGACTACTTTCGAACTGGTAAGCAGCCGAAATGACCTGGAGTGAAGGAAAAATACCGCAACACACACGATTCGAATGGCACAGCCAAGCAGACGTCAATATTGGGCGGCAGTCGTCAACCATCATCATTGCATCATTGAGCATCTGCATCATCGGTTATCCCTTTTCCCATCAATTTACATGTTCGCCGAGCAGTCTCCCTTACCGACTCTACAATAGGGTATTTATTATATAGCAACAGGGACCCACCAGCGTGAAATTAGCAATGTTTGGCGGACGCTGCTGTGGTTCGGCAAAATACTACTATTATGTAATTAAGTGATCAACACTGTTGATCGTTGTCCAGCACTCCCACAACGTCCAACTCCACGAAAGCAACAGGATGCGTTACAATGTAAGTCATTCATTTACCATTTCACTATATCCTATATGAACTTTTTTTAGGTTCCTCCACACCCAAATTCACCTGGCCTCTCCCCTCTAGCTAGGGATGGAGGCCACACTCCACGACGTTGATGGATTTCAGGGGGGGCGTATGAGTTGGGGCAGGTAGAGACATGAAAGGAGACCCGCGAGGTACACGAGGAGGCGAGACATAACTGTTCGCCTAGCTTCGCCTACCTTCCCTGCCACGTACTAACGTCAGAAATGTTTTAGGAGCGCGTCGCCCATCTATGCACCCCGTACATAGCACCACGCTGGCGTAGGGCTAACGCCGTGCCTAAAGACGACGACGATGCACCAGGGCCCTGCACCACCAACCAACAACACCTCATTACACCGGGAGTTCTACTGCCACGTCTCTCTCCTGATCGAAATTAAAGAATCTTTAACCTGGTTTTGGTGGCCTCTTGAACTCTTCCCCTTTAAACGATTGACATACGCGAGTCGAATACTTACAAGTAAGTCTCCTTGAATTGGGTAGTAACGGTAACTAACTAGTTAATTAGACCTCACCTTGGTTCGAGTCGCAAAATCCACCGCGGTCAGAAGATCCACAGTTCACTCGTGCTGTCCGATAATAAAAACTACACTTCGAAGACATGTCCATTGGATGGCGGTCCTAAATTCTGGAAGGACGCGCACTCGAAGGGGCTTGTGGATAGGCCCCTTTACCTGGAACTGGTAATATTAGTCCTCCTTGCTTACTACTTATAAAATTCCAATGCGAAAACCCGTATGCATCCGATTCTGCTCTGCCTCAAGTGCAAGAAATCAGTACTTGGTTGGGGTGTGTATCGTCCATTCCGATGCAGGGCATATTAGCAATCGGACAGCGTCCAGTTCTTGGTCGACGAGGTGTTGACGGGGCAACCAAGCTGTGAAGACGCGGTTGGGATAAAGTCGCAATCAATCCGTTCGACTCTCCGCATGATAAAGGGGTACAGTACGGGATGGAAGAAAGTCGGTGGTAGATATGCTGTGCGGTTGTGAGGATGGGATTACACTCAAATGCTTACCTGGTGGGTTCCTTCCTTGGCGAACCTAGCCAACCGTGCTCAACTACGTCCGCTCTTGCAGGAATCGTGGGGACTGTGGTGTGGGCAGTACTGTCCTTCCGGTAGAAAAATGCTCATCGGAAAACAGCTGCTCAATAAATACTACAATATGACTTGTGTGGTGGACGAGAAAGGATCTCGGCGAGGCCACTTTCCTGCTTACATAACACGTGCTGGATTAGAGCGTCGCCTATCTTAGGATAGGACCTGTCACATGTCACAGGCAACGATTACGACAAGTTCGAACAGCCTCATGTAACTCCGAAGGCAGGCCTACTTTTATCTCTCGCGCTCATCGACATGACTGACGGAAAAACGCTTACTTCCAAACGTTCCTTCAAGGGATTTTTCAAGAGCCGCTTCGAGAGGCTCCGGACGGCGTCTCCTAGCCCATTGACTACTTCGCCCGAGCCTTCTGCCCTTGGCCAAGAGAATTCAGGCAAAGAAATGCATTCAGTCCCGCATGCTATCGTAGTCTCCGGGGTGCAATTGGTAAACCCTGGAAATGGTGGTTCAGCTGTTACAAGCCAACAGGGTATTTCTCGCGTCTCATTCCCTAGGCAAACCGCTCATTCCAGGATGCAGATCATCGCACCCCAACCCCGATACCGAGATCGCAGCAATCTTCCTCAAGTTCAGGCCCATCCGTCTCGGCAGTCGTTCAGGGTGAGCAAACTTCAGAACATGTGCGATTCATCAGATTGACAGACGTTTGTAGGTCAGCCCAAAACTGCGACTCGGGACGATGCCGACCCAACCAGTCGTTCTTCACAACCTCATGGTACGTATACTGCCATATCTGCCACTTCATCGCAATTGCGCACTACCAGCTTACCAAGTTTCTCAGCCGTCGGCACCGTTCCAGAGACAGCGACCAACCCAGCCGAACCAACCCGTAGCACTCTCGAGACGGCGAAAGACTACATCGGGGTCGGATGGAGTCTCGCCCAGATGTTGCTTAAGAAGACACCGGACGCCGT
>Ga0307517_10005707_pt1 | contig 18640 bp, 25 predicted proteins | sample 23_EM_MG_FD_194515 | JGI IMG/M metagenome (GOLD analysis project Ga0307517, IMG submission 194515) | Populus trichocarpa ectomycorrhiza microbial communities from riparian zone in the Pacific Northwest, United States - 23_EM | ecosystem: Host-associated > Plants > Roots > Unclassified | place... | reverse complement strand
CGGCAGAACACACCAATAAACCGACTCGACGAAAATGAGGGAACAAAGAGAAGCTTGCGTCCCAGCAACGATGGCCACGTGAGGCTTCTCGCTTTTATAAGGTTCTAGGTGCCCATGTGCTGGAGAGCATTACATGTTAGAACTGCTCCATCGGAATCTCGTGGCACCGAGCTTACCCCATAAATAGTACCAGCCAAGGGCCCCTGACGCAGCAAAGAGTGATGTAATGGCCAAACAGCAAACTGAAGCTGTGAGCCTTACTGGCATGAACAGGGCCTTGACCGTGGTCATAAGATAGGCAAAGTGGGTGGGATCGTGAAGAAGAAGGGAATGAAAGTAACCGAGCCTTGCCGACTCCTGAAGCTAAGAGCCTGAGCCTCTAAACGATCAGAGCGGGGTGAGTAGGAACAGGCGGGAAAAGCGTAGCGATGCGAAGGTCGGCAAAGAAAACCGCGAATCCGTTACGGATTTATCTTCGGCAACCGCGGCTATACTTGGGACTTTCATATAAGTAGCGGAACGAGGGCGGGGTAACGGCTACGATGGTGCGAGAAACTTGAATTGCAGCTAAAGGGGAAGAGGCGCAGCTACGCGAGATTCTGACATCCGCAATAGTCGCGGAAGTATAATTCACGGACATATTGGAGGGTAACCGAACCTCACAGAAGGGGGAGAAAGCGGTCTTGGCGTCGACCTCGAACCCAGAGAGACTGCAGAGTTGTCACAAACACCCTTAAAACGTGGGCCCAGTGGCTTCCAAGTCCCATGGCAGTGAACAGTTCAATTCTCTTCGAAGCGAATCAGGCTGTCACCGCGTTATGCGGGGGCGGCTTTGCCCGAGGTTTCGTCGGGGGACAGGCCACTGAAGGAGGCACGTGCATAAATGCAGGTAGAGTGAGAGCCAGAGATGGGGTGCCTGGCATGCTATGCGTGCACGGGTCGAGGAGAACGTGGGCGACACATAAACGTTGAACATGCATTCAATTTTTCTGCAAGCAAGGTTCCAAGTTAGTATCTAGATCTGTCGATGGAAATGTTGAGCCATGACGTGAGGAATCGTTCATACGTGACATCACCACGTAGATGAAGGTGTCCGTTGGCGGTGTTCACAAGGCAGACCACGTTCACGGAGAGTGGGACGAACGCATAGACCTGGGGAGGACGGGACAGGTGTTCCCAGAACTTGGACAATGACGATGCCTGGTACCCGAGGTCGGTTTCAGATTCGGACCCCACATCGTATCCTGACGGAATCAAGGAGAAACCACATACGCAATGTTCCCACTCTGATGATCGCAGCTCCTCGCTTCTTCGATAGGGGGGTTCTGCCTGGAAGGCGGTGTAAGGCGCCAGCAGGGGGACCAGATGGTTCATTAGGAGGTAGGGGCGGCCCAATACGTCGACCAGGATCACTTCTCTTTTATCCGTAGGAGCCACACCGACCGAGAAATCTACCCACCGCCGGCAGCCTGTTTTCCGAACGGGTAGAGGAACCCTATTTATAGTAACCGGTAACCGGCGGGGTCGGTCCCCCGATGCACCGTTTGGCATCAGGAAAATCTAGGGTCGAGTTTAATACGATTGTGCACTTCCAGGCGGTTCGGAGCGATCCAACCAGGGGGATCTCTCATAAACGCGTCCTTGCTGAGATGCTCGGTCCATGAAGCGCTTTGACGCGTTCCCTTAAAGTTCCATGTAGTGTAAATCGATGCTGATTCCGAGTACAAGCATAGTCCACTCCGTCTGGATCCGGGCCTGTGAAACAAGCTAGGTGAGAAATATACTCGGCCGCGGCTTTACAAGCTTCGACGCACCTGGAACCGTTCGTCAACACCAGAAGGGCTTCGGAGCGCTCGTGGAAGCTGATTCGGCATTTTCCTGATGGGATTCCGGTCCGACTGATGCTAGGCCCCGATTTTCGACGCGACCTCCAGACCCCTATACACGCGCCATTGCCTTCGGAGAATAGGCTTTCTAACCTTCCACGGATCTCACTCTCGGGTTATGACCTCACAAGTTATAATACAGCAGTTGGAACCTCTCCCAATGTATCTCGCACGGCTCCGAACCCCCACATACACCTGCCGTACCGCCTCACGAATCTCCCTCTCACCCGCAAACGGACTTGCAAGATTCAGCACATCCCCACCTGTCCAAATGAGCCTCGTAAAGTCCGGCTGCAAATCACCCCTAGTGCCGAAGTTCTGACAGAGTTACGTGGTCCCCGCCTCGTACAACTTCATCGGTATCAACATACGACCCTTATAAGAGTGCTGGCTGCCGCGTTTGAATTCAAGTTCCCGCCAGTGACAATATACAGTCCACGAGGCAGCCAACGTGGTTGACACGGGGGGGATCCCACACAACTCGCTGATTCCACGAGGACCCTTCATTCCATACTTTCTGGCAGCGTCTAGCCCGTGCTTTCCCCCAGCTCGGTCAATATCCTCACCAGTGAACCAAGTACCCTAGGAAGACATGGCCACACGCCTAGCCATCCCTCAACCCCGTCCCACATCCCCTCTTCACAACCCGGAAATGATCTCCCCTGCCACTAACGATCCTCCAGAGATTCCAATCGTCCTGCTGTGGCAACACCTCGCTTCGATGGATCGGCAGTCTCCTGATTTTCTTCCCTTGCTTTCGACCCTTACCGCTGGGGACAATCGGCTTTCGACGACAACGCTCCGGGATAACGGATGCCGAGATCGCTCTTAGCGCCATGGACGAGGTCAGTTACTCGTTCTCCATGAAGGCGATAACTTATACTGACCCCTTTGTCCAGCTTTTTAGGGATGATAAAATCCCGAGTGAACGTAATCAGGATACCCTCCGTGTAGCGCGGACGCTTGCGTATAATTCGGGTCAAATCCCCTCCCGTTATCAAGTTAATCGACGCTCCTTGAGGGTGGAGGCGAACATAATTGCCAACGGTCCTTTCGCGGACATTCGGAAGGGAGTGCTAGGTGGAAAGACGGTAGCCATCAGGACCCTGAGGGTGAGCCCGCGGACTGACCACTCCGAGACCCAGAAGGTTCGTGTCGCACCCGACCCATTCTTTGGTGGGCATTAACGAGCGGCTCGTTTAATCTAGCTCTTCTGCAAGGAGTCTATGCTCCGGATGAACTGTTCCCATCCCAACCTTTTACAACTTATTGCCATCGACATCAACCCTCACACCGGCCAGTATTCGATGATTTCGGAGATGATGATGAATGGGAATATTAGGGAGTATATCCGAAATAGTTCAGCAAATAGGCACCGCCCGGTATGATTGCCTCCTTGAGTTTGCATGATTGATGTTCACTCTGCCCCCTACTCAGCTTGAGGAAGCCGCTACAGGTTTACGTTACCTCCATCAACGTGATGTTGTCCATGGGGGCTTGAAAGGGGTACGTCCATCACTACCAACACCGTCCCATGCCCTCACAGGATCTGCAGTACAACATCTTACTTACCAATGAGACACCTCCCCGAGCTTGTCTGGCCGACTTCGGACTTTCAACTCTCACCCTTGGCAGGCCAGAAGAGACGACAGTGGTTGACATTGGTGATACACCTATCTACATGGCCCCAGAGCTACTACACCCCACGAAGTTCGGTAAATCGAGCATGCAACCGACACAGCCAGCAGATATCTACGCTTTTGGGATGGTGATATATGAAGTCCTGGCCGGATTCCAGCCGTTTTACAAACAAAAGCTCAGGCTTTCCGAACTCGTATACCACGTGGTATGTGGATTAAGGCCGGCTAGACCCGATAATGTGGAGAAGGCTGGGTTTGGAGATGAGACTTGGGAGTTGGTGGAAGAATGTTGGACGGAAGAGGCAACAAGAAGGCCGACGATCGATCAAGTGTTCATCCACCTGAAACGTGTTGCCGCATTCTCGACGGTTGTCGATCCAACCCCTGAGATACCCGACGAGAGTGCTGAGAACTCTTTTGGGTTTGATTCTTCCAGTAAGCTCTTCGTATTTCCGACCCGTGATAGCTCTCACCTCGACACGCAAGGTCAAATACAACTGTTTAGCTCCACAACGATCAGCACAGCAGGGTCGGTCAACGCCGTCAGCGATGTAAGGCCGGTCAGCACGATCAGCGAGATGGAGCCGGTTAGAAAGGACGGCGCGTCTGGCAAGACAAGGCCGGGCAGCACAATTAGTGTGGGCATTATGTTGGTGTCTGCGGCCCTAAGCAGCATGATATTGGTTCCAAGTATGGATGATAAAGCTGGAATATGGCTGCCTGCATCCACAAAGTCTATTGCCCGACGTAGGAAGGTGAGTAACACTTCCATGCACCACCTGGAAGTTAACCATATGTACTAAACCATACCTCACGACCTCCTCAGATCACTACGACTTTCACGGCTCAGCCGGGACTGTGGGAAGCAGAAGTCGCAGATTTTTTGCGTATATGCGAGGCTGGGGACATACCCGGTCAGAGAAGACAAGCACAAGAATTTGTAGATAAGCTTGATGCGGTGTGTTACTCTGGAAGAGTAGTATGTCCAGTCCTCTGATCATGCATCTAGGCTCTCGGTAATAGAGAGCTTCACATGCAAATACAAAAAAAGCATATGAGGTCTCTACGAAAGTTGTGTGATATCTTTTGCATTCTCCCATCCTCATTCGCACTCCCACCAAGATCCATTAAACGTGAAGCCTCACCATTTGCCTCGGGTGGTTTCTCAGATGTGTATAAGGCAACGTTGAAAGGCCGTCCCGTTGCAATAAAAACTCTCAAGGTCACCACGGGAGCAGATCACAAGAAGGTGCATGGTGTAAGTACCCTTGTTCAAAAAGCACCAATTAACGCTCACTCTAGATCCTAAGCTCCTCGTCAAAGAGGTCATTGGTTGGAAATGGCTTCAGCACGAAAACATCCTGCCATTTTTGGGCATTACATCGACGCCCCCACCCATCTCCATTGTTTCTGAACGAATGGAAAACGGGAGTATCATGGACTTCATTAGGATCCACCCGAATCACAATCGTCTGGGTCTTGTGAGTGAAGGGTATATCTGCTCTCGTATCATACTGATTATTTGGACATAGCTTGCGGGCGCAGTGGCCGGTTTAGAGTACCTGCACGGGCATGGTATCGTCCACGGAGACCTCAAGGGGGTGAGCCCTTGATTTGCCGCACAGTCGGTAGCACTGACGTCAATCATTGCCACAAGGCAAATATCTTAATTGATTCCGAGTATTGTGCTCGCCTGGCGGACTTTGGACTTGCTGTTATCATTGACGAATCAACAGCCAGGAGCGCCGCTGATAACCGTGGGCTAGGGGGCACAGTTCGGTGGATGGCTCCAGAGTTATTGCTTCCCAATGAGTTTCGGGTTTACTGGTCGTCTTCAGAAACAGCTCCCCTCTATGAGCACGGATATCTGGGCAATTGGGATGACAATCCTCAAGGTGAGTGCGTGTCTCTACCTTCAAAAATGTAAGACCCACCTCCCAGTGGGTTCTAACGGGGTGCCGTCCGTTCGACGACTGCACCAACAATTTTACTGTCATGTACAAAGTCATGAGTGGGGGTCGGCCTGATAGATCAGCCACACAGCTTCCCGACCTGTTATGGGAGTTGTTGGTATGGGCATGGGACACGGAGGGTGGTCCGGAAACTCGAAGACGCCCATCCGCGTCTATTGTGCTTGGCCAGCTGAAGGAAAGTATTGATCAGTGGGGCGAGACGATCATTCCGGTAATACCAAAACAGTGGGAAGAGAGTGGTGGGTATCCTGCATACCGAGCGGATGCTGTGTTTTACTCACGATCTTTCTATAGTGACAGGTTTTGACGGAACAAAAACCCGGGCAGAGGTCAATGGTAAGTAACTTTTACGACAGAACCAGTTATCCCACCAACCGATACGAAGTACTGGCTCCTCTCGAACGGTCACCCATTACCTTTCTTCCATTCACCCCATATAGACCAGGGCAAGACCATCCAACAGGGCCCTAGTTCACATCGGGTCGAGAGTGTTGCCGAGAAAACTACGAACCTTTTTTCACGCTTTCACGCTTGACCGCCACGGAAGCATGATACGCGGGTACTGTCATAGTGTACAAAGTGTAACTACCAGTGGAACGGCCGACCGCTGTCACTCCCTCTACGATGGGATTCACCAGTCAGCTTGCAACCAAATGTAAGCGCCTGGAATAATGGGAGGTGCCACGGAAGCGTCTCGAAACGCTTCTGGTATCGACAGTCGGCTCCAAGCATATCGAACCCCGTAAAATCGCGATCGAGTGACTTTTCTCACCTGAATTGTTCTGCGGGTACCGGATTTAGACGGAACGGACGACTCTTGTTCTTGTAATAAGCACCAATTTACTCAACGGCACACTACACAAAACTTTAGGGGAGTGCTTTGAAGCACTTCCGTGGACCGAGTGTTTCAACGGAAACACATCCGTGCAAAAGTGCCCTGGTGGAATCGCTCCGAGCGGATGGAGCGTGCGGAAACATACAATTGTATAGAATCCGACTCGAGATTTTCCTGATGCAGACCGTTGCGCCCGCTTGCATATACAGAACCCTGCATCAAGAAAAGGGAGTTTTACTTCCCTGTCGCTTTTTCAAACCTTTCGTAAGAAAAGGTGGAAAAAAGAGAAAAGTACGTACCTGCATACGCTATGTCATGAGTTTATAAAGGTTGGGACTCGAAAAGTGGTCATCAAAATGAGTATTCTCCTGTTTTCCTGATAAGCCTTCATATGGAGTTCATCGGCCAGAATCGTTTCTGCAAATTCCGCTCACTCCATATTGAAACCCGATACTTTTCCGGGACTCTCGCCGGTTTCCCGGGAGCCGACCCGCTGGTCAGAAACGCTGCCCGACCCGCATCCTACCTTCTGAAGGATGCTTTCGTTATGAGTGATGCTACTATGTTATATATCAGTCCTTCTCTCCGCGGGGGCCGTTGTCTCACCCTGAAAAAATCATATTACAGTTCTACTAGTACACATGGGTGATGCTTGGAATCGAGGAAAGTGTTACTGGGGGGCCGGCAGGATCAGGTTGCCGCGGTCGAGCTTACTGGCTAATACCTCCTACTTGCAGCGAACCTGAGAACCAGGTCTCGCCACGGTCGTCACTACAATGCTCAAGTACGACGTTTGTGTGGTTCTGGTAGTAGAGCCTAAGGTGTTTCCCTCGCTCCCACTGCGTTAAGGCAAACCGGAAGCCAGACCCGACACCTCCAACAACTTCGGTAACGGGCCCCCAGCCTGACGCGGACAACTTGTTGACGACGATCTCGTCTTGAAGATTACGCCAGTACACTTGAATCTGTGTACCGTCATCTAGCGCAATGGACACGGCACTGATGGGGTTTCTACCTGGTACCCTACCAGGGCTCCATTCGCCTTTGACAAAGTTTCAATCCCGTTCAGGTGGATGGGATTTAATTGCGCCGATGAACTGACCTGGGTACCATTTATTGTTGTCGTAACAATGCTCCTTGAGAGATAGATCTTCGGCTTGGTAGTAAACACGGATTCCGGTCCCTCTGCCCCGCTCGTGTATCGCAGGCGCGATGCTTGTACCGTCAAGAGCGTCCGGTAGGTGCAGCGACCCTTTGTACCAGGAACCATCGCTGCCTAACTCCTCGATGGCTCGAGACCCAGCCCCTTCTAGGAGTTTCAGTGAATGGGTTTTTTGGGCAGGCAATGCTCACCCTGATAGTAGACACGAATGTGAACACCACCAGAAAGATCACCAAATTGAATAGCGCCAATGCGAGTGTTGGTGGACGTTCTAATTTTCATTTTGTCAAGATCTCCTGCAAACCAGCCTTTACCTTCAGAGTAGCAATACTCTCGGAGAATGTATTCCCGGTCGAGGTAGTACACGCGAACCTACCCATCCATCCATCCATCCATCCATCCATCCATCAGGTCGCGAACCAGGAATACGGGGGTCCACTCACCTCTCCCCTATCCCCCCAGTTGATAGAAGCCAGCGGGGTGAAAGGAACAGCGTCGACGATGGGCTGATCATGAAGATGGGTCCATTTGCCGTCTAAGTGTACGCTCTGAAGGATTGCACCACCGGGCCGCTGGTAGAAGACTTGAATTGACCAAATTCTCGGGCTCGCGAGGGAGATACCACTCCATGGGATGATAGTATGGACACCGTTGATAGTGATGGGATAGTTCCAGTAACCACTTGTTTTGCACTCGAGAGCGGTGGACCAGAACCACCAGTCCGTCTTGAACTTCCAGGCTTTACGGTTCGTAATATCCTGGCGTCTCTCCGAGTCAAAGGTAAACAATTTCGTCAGTGCCTGATTCGTGGAGCGAGCAGACTCCAGTGTTGGAGCAATCTTCCAGGCCGCATAGGTAGAAGGCGAAGGAGCCTGTTTGGTCGAGTACGCGGTATAGATTTCGTTGGCAGATGCTTGGACTGCTGCGACACAGCGCTTCAAGTTTTCCGCGGCCACCTCGTCAAGCGCCCGTTTGTCACCGTAACACTCCCAGCTTTCTCCAGCGGGGTCTTTAACTTGGAACCCGATGGCGTTGTCTTCATCGTGCATAAACTGGAAAAAACATCTCGGCATATTAACAGAAGGGTAAGTCAGCGCATACCTTGGCACAAGCATCAGCTGTCACGTCAGGATATTTGTGTAGGAGCCTGCGAGGTGTACGCAGGTGCCCCGACGAAAACGAGTCCTCCAGGAAGTGATCGGCAAAGGCGTTCTGTGTGTAAGCGCCCTCGAGATCACCGTCAATGGCCTCCCGGATCGCAGTAGCGTGACCAGCGTTGTAAGCCGTCCGCGCATCATCCCCGAAGTGATCCCAGTTTATCTGTGCCAATCCGATGTAGCCTGGGATGCCAGATCGACCGTAGGTGATTATTTCTAATTTTGTCGTCACGTCGGGAAGTTTGGAGTACGCGATGGATGGGTCCATGTGGATTATTAAGGCGTCATTGACGGCATTAACCTCAGACTGTAGCACGGCGAGAATGTCGTTCGCTTCTTTGGGCTGTCGTGGGCTACGAAGGGCGAGGGTGTTGTAGGCAGCCACGAAGCGGGTGTAACGGTCTCGGTCGCTCTTCCCGTCGCTGATGGGGTCGTAAGTCCCATAGAAATCCCCTGCGAGTGCGTTGATCTGACCGTAGGTCAGAACGAGACCGTTGGGGAGTTGGAACTTGTGACTAGATGCGGCCACCGGTTCACCATTAGCGAGCGTGAGCTTTATGGAGTCGCCGATGTAGGAGTGTTCCATGTACTCGAAACCTGTCCCCCAGGTCAGACTACTCGAGTACGGGAGCCGATTTAGCTCACCGAGCTTCCCCTTTTTAGGGGATTTGTTCTGATCAGGGACAGGGACGACGACACGTCCGAAGACGAGGTCTTTGAACTGTTCAGCGACACCAGGGTCTGGGATAGATGGATCGGTCGGCATTGGAATTGCCGTTTTGGAACGAGTGGTGGTGGTGGTGAAGCGATGGAGTTGCTGGCGCTGATACTTGGGGTGTATCTTATATATGACAGTGGCGTTTCGTGTTACGCTTCAGCGTGCTCAGGTTAAAATTGGGAAGAGCTCTTCAACATCGGACATCGGACCTATCGATAAGTGAATGGAAAACGTTGACGCTGGCCGGCAGATCGCACTTGCTCATGCATCCGGACAGTGACGTCCTTGGATCAGCATTGAACTTGTTCGTCATGAGTGACATAGCCAGTCTGCTGAGCTTGGGCTCTCCTTCTTTGTTCGTCCATAGTATGTTTGATCCCTGTGACTAAGAGGGTTGATTAGTGGAGTGTTGCCAACGTTTGTTGATGTCGTAATGCCTCACCAGTTCGAGGGGTTAGTAACGACCTTCGAACTTTCACGCAGGGTTCAGAGGTGGGGGATTCTCATACGTAATTGGATTTCTGGCGACTATCGAGGCGTTCTAGTGTGGGATCGGCTACGTCTGGTCAACAGATGCAAGGGCACGAAAGGCGTAAAAGTAGAGAGGGAATACCTAGAAGGGCTCAGTCACCGGGGGCTGGGTCGGGGAGTATACAACTTACCATATGGCGGGCTGAGAAATATGAGAGTCACGGATGTCGACGGCTGGAGATTTTCCCACAAGCACACCTTCATTCGATCTGCTGGCTCTGTCCCTCGCGTGTCCCCTCTGTGATATCTGTAAGTGCTTGAGTGCGTAAAACCAAAGGAAGCGTACCAAAAATCTCATCAACAAACACGGGCCGGACGGCTGTCATTTCCCCTCCAGCATGCACTCAGCCATCGTGTCTACGTCGACCCAATGCAGTTCACCCTCCTTGGAGTAAAATTTCTCCGGACTTGGGACACCCGTAACATCCCTTGAAGATTGTGCATCTGTGAAATCCTCCGTCCTGTTAAGCTTGTCGACTGCGTCTTCAAACACGAGACCTCGGTCTACCAGCACAGTTAGTCCGCCTGAACGAATCAGAGGCATTCAAAGACCATTGATTACCATGTACCGTAGAAACAAAGAATACTCCAGAATTGACTGAGGTCTTGAGTTCCGCTCTCTAGCCCAATAAGGCTCTCCCCTTCTTTACAGCCTTCGTCTAGAAGTTGGGGATATTAGAAACATCTAGATCGGGTGTGGGGCCGACTTACTCACCCCTAATCTGAAACAGACTCGACAGACCTTTCGTCTCCCTGATCTTGGTATATTTTGCTGTGGCGGCGTAAGATATGGGATAAAAACACCATGCAATGCGGACTAACTTGGTGGCAGCCTTGCCAATCTTGTCGTCTCGATAACTTTTCTTCTCGGCGCGGGGTTCCTTTCTGGATTTGAGCTGGACCTTCGCCAGGAATCTCTCACGGAGTCCCACCTCGTCGCTGTCACTACACAATCGTAGTGTATCTCCGGCGACTTCGTCCCATCCCGTCGCCCATGAACTTGGGCTCCGCCAACCGGACAGCGAGGGAGGACATGGTCAGAGTGGGGATCGGGCTGCTTTCTCACGATAATGAGTCTGATTGGCCAGCAGGAGTTGGCGGTATACGTGCAAAGCAAAGAGCAAGAAAAGGCGCACTGAGACGGAGATACGCTCCGAAGAAGTATAAATGGATACGCGAGTGAAATGAATCACTCCCCAAAAAGCGGCACACAGGCACGGGCCCGGGCTTACCACAGATGATTGATGTCTCGGTGTCAACTCCCCGGTTAGGATACCCAGAGGAAGGCCCGAGCCCCCTATTTCTGCGCAACGGAGATGAAAAGCAGCTTGTGAAGATTCCAATCACGGATCTGACTGCGCTTGGACCGCGGCGTCCGTGAAAAAAGTCCGCATTTTTACACGGGGCCTCGAGCGTCATACGCTCGGAAGAAAACCACCAGAAAGCATGGAGAGGAAGGAGTCAGGCCCGGGCGAATTTCGAAAATTTCAGATGTCCACAGTCGTTTGAACAGCGTCAAGACGCCGAAATTCAACCTGTCAAAATGGATAACCGTCACCCGAACCGCCCCATCACCCCCGAACAATCATTCCGATAATGAGGCTCCTTCTCGCACGCGGCCCCCGGGCCCGATGTGGGGAGCTCACACCTGAAACTCAAAAACTGCAAGTTGGTCCGACCAGTCTGCCGAGAGCGGATATCAACATTGTAGACACCGGATTGGCAGGTGATACCCAAGGTTGGCCATTTTGACGGGAGTTACCTCCGATGCTATGATGTCGAAAGTAGAGTCCGACTGGTGGGTTCGACGTTTCATCATTTTCTGATTGTGCTGGGAAAGCGCAAAAGCCCAGGTCAGCCACAGGACTGCCGAGAAATGACACGAAATGGGGTGGACCCTTAACACTCGAATGTATAAAGGCGCGCCCCCTTTCCCCATGGGAATGCTCCAAGTACGCAAGCGGTGCGGCCCGGAAGAAACGCGGGACTACGGGCCTGGTCACTCACCTTACTGTTCATTGATACGTCGACAAAAGTACAATGAAGGTATGAAACGTAATCAAGGGACAGAAGTCAAAGGTAATGATAACAAACCCTCGACTGTGACCAGACAGGTCCAAACATCACCAACCTAAGCATGAATGGATTCTTCGTGAGCGATTGTTCACCAAAGTTAATCAAAGGCAAAGCCGCAGGAGACTCACTTGTTGTCGTATCTGTATTTTTGTCGCCCCGTTTCCGCCGTCTCGTTTCCTCCATCAATGTCTTATTATGTGCATCCAACAATGCGACGTAAGGTTTCAGCGACGTCTTCTCCCAATCTGTTCCAGCAACGGGACGGAGGAAAGGTGGTGAGCAATCAGCGATCAGACAATACTCCGACGACCGGGGTTTGTGTGAACGGGAGGCGTAGAAGTCAATAGGCATCATGGATCAAACACATTGCTGCCATCCCTTCGCCTAGCTCGTGAAAACGAGCGACATAAACCGGAGATTACTTACCGGGAAGGTGCTGACCCTCTCCCACGCCGTCTTCGTTGTTGATCATCATTGCTTCATCAATCTCGTTCAGCAACTGTCCAACCGTCGGCACTTTAGCCGGATCAAATTCCTCAATCCTCGTCGGATCCACAGGCACACACACTCGCCCCGTCTTCGGGTGGACGCAAAAGGGTGCCTTGAGCAAATGGTTTCTATGTTTCGAGACTTCCGCATCGATTCGAGGCCAGGTGTATTGGAGGATGATGTCTTCCATCGCGGCCAAGAGGAGTCTCTACGGGAACGGATGGGATCACCACCGAGCCTCTTAGTTTTGAGAAAGGAACTTACCCCAGGTGGCGTTTTCTTGCCATGGATCTTGACCTGGTTCCTGATGTCATCCCATTTCTCTTCGGATGATCTCTCTGGGTCGGCCGTCCATTTTTTCCGCAAGGGTTCAATTTGCGCATTTGCCGGCAGCAAGGCGAGAAGTTCTTCTGCCCCAGCTTCACCAGCGAAACAGTCTTGGTCTTGGAGAATGAGTGGGGGGAATATATCTTGTAGCAAGTTGATGAATTCCCTGGAGAGCTTGAGTGGGATTTAAAGACGAACTGGTGGCCAATGCTCACTGAATACCCGGAGGTAAAGGCTTTGAACCCTGTCTGACGTTCACTTTCTTCTTGGTCTCCTTCCCTCCTCCGATGACAGTCAAATAGTTGGCAACAGCCTTCCGTTCTTCGTCGCTGAGTTCCATCGCCTCTTGGTCGCTGACCCATAAGTGGATCCCACGTCGACCAGAGTAGACCCAAAGGAGGTGTTGGTAACCAAATTGCTCGCGAATCGAGCGGTCGAGGACCTTGACGGCGGCGGCGATAAAGACCCAGCACCGAGAACAGATGTTTGCCTCAGAGCAGCAACGGCGGACGGAGTCGTAATCCGTCATATCGATATCGAACACGAGCTCGCGTTGGAGTGGTTTGAAGGCGGTTGGTCGCACGGTTCTCTTATCCCTTGGCTACGCACCCCGCGAATGAACGATTTACGGCCGGAAACCCGGAAGTGGATCGACACAACTCACTCTCGCGCTGTACACGGGCCCAATCTCAAACCTAGTCGGGTTGAGGGTACATACTTGCTTTTTCAGTTCATCTGCGTTCGAAAAGGAGTTGTAGCGGAGATACACGTCGCCCTGGAGCGTAAACGCGAATTCGCGATTGACAAAAAGTCTCGTGGGAGCTTGTTCGTGATTGAGCCAATGGAATATGGATTTAAACGGGTACAGGCGCCGATAGAATGCGAGCATCGCTTCAGGGGAGAGGCCATCGTCATGTATCGCCATCTTCGTTGGGGTGGGGGTAGGTTAGGTATTGGTGGCACGCGCCCAGGTAAGGGAGACATGCGATCTGGCCATCATTTGCGCTTTCTCACGCGGTCGTATAGTATACCTTTAGGTTGTCTTCTACCATGGGGAACGGCAACTCTACGAGGCTCTTTGGAGCTCCCGAGAATCCAACGATCACCTTCGTCATTCACCTCTTACACATCCTCCCCGTGGTGGCTGAGACTCCAAGTCTGAGATTTAGCCTCGCGGTGGATCACGTCTCGGCCGAGAGGTCCGATGAAATCCGACGCCTCTGCTATAGCCACACAGCCGCGTAGCCGTAGCTGTAGCCATGGCCCTGGCTGCAGACGCAGTCGTAGCCGTAGCGACCGCTGAGGATCTAGCTATCACATAGGGACTACCGATCTCCCTACTGCTGCCGCTGCGCGGCTACGAGTTACCTCGACACACCCGGTGGCTCAACCCCAACCTCATCTCTGGGCTGCCATTTCTATTGCTCGGTCCTGGAGTCCGTATGTATCGCTCCAGCGATCACTGGCAGGTAGTATGGTGATGTTAGAATGACGAACCACGGCCGGCTCCTTTACGAAGAACCTGGGTAGTTACCTCGCAGGATGAACACAACACCCACTAGGAAGTCCCCCATTCGAACCTCATAATGATCACGCAGGCTCCTATGGGCCATGTTGTTCTGGCCCCGTTGCGCGGCCGGCGTGACTGTTGATGCCGTCGGTATTGCTGTCCGGGAGGTCTGGCCTTCAGGGTCTGACCGTATCACCCCCTCGTTGGGTTTTTCATGTTGGATACCCGCGGTAATTCACCGATATATTCATTGGGTTTGACAGATAGAGAACGGCTTGACCACCAAACCCAGCGGCGAGGGGTTCGTGAGTGAACGGAATTCGTGCGCGACGCGGGTGCCTCATATTTCACCAGTATGTCCCAGGGTGACATGTATGGAGAAGGACTGCTATGACACGCATCACTATACAATACCCCCCGCGACGGATCGGAGGGACATTTTACCCTTACCGCACAGGTGCATTGGAGCGAGGGTGCACTGGATACCTGTTGATGATAGCAATATGATGGACAGGTGCTCGAAACGACCCACGAAGATTATCGCGGGTTTTTCGGATACTCTGGTATTTTTGTATCCGTCTTACTCGGCGCACAGCGCCACAACAACTCAGTGGATCGGCCCGATTTATGTGATGTCGCGGCGGCGCTGTCGAGTGCTTTCAGCCAATATTGAGCTTCTCTCGAAATCCACATTTTGGACTCTTGCGACCCCCAAACTTTGTTCGGTCTTCATCTGCTCAGCGTTCGCATTTTTACACTTGGGGATTCTTCTGGCGGTTTCTGGTGAGTGTGTATGATGTTGCTACATCGTGTTTTTGATAATCCACCATGCTTTATAGGTCTGCTGCAACTTCCGGCCACTGGGGTCTTCCCAGGTCACCACCCCCAGCCTCTCTCCGACCTCGGCCACCCTGGTCATCTTATCTTTGAGGGTTTGGAAAATCCGAAGTCGGAGTTTCTGGGAAAAAACTGGAAGCATCCATCGGCGTCGTCGCAATGCCACAAAAATGGAACAAGTTCGTTGAATACCCGAGATGCCGACCGCCGAGCAAGGCGGGCCCAAAAATACAAGAGTGGCCGAAAAACCCGTTGTGCCAGAACAGGGCAACTATCGCCGGACCACAAAATATCTCCCCTGGAGGCGGTTCTAATTGGAGGTCGGGAGACCGACGGGACTGGATAATGGTGTTGATATGACCGTGTGTGCCCGGACGGGCCCCACTGTCGAATTTAGCTGTGGGGACGGAGGGGATTGTGCATCCGAGAGCCTCGCTGCTCACTGAAACGACCACCCCGAACCCCCCGACCCTTCCTTTCTGGCGGAGGGTCTATTTCCGTTTTGGTACCTCCCTCAAGCGTTGGAGAGGGTTACGATGACAGTCGAAACGTATTTAAGAGCAGGGATATTGTGCGTTCTCCCCATCGCTCCCCATCCAATCTACTCTCAAATCCAGCCAACTCCCCCTTCTGCAAACAAATCCTCTACCTCAACAACTACAATGCAGTTCATTCGTGTCTTTGCCACCCTCTTGGCTTTTGGTCAGTAGCATCACCATAACACGCTTTAATGACTGGTCGCTTACCAGCCCTGTTTTTTAGCTGCCGCCTCCGCTTTGGCCAGCCCAATTGCTGCCGGTCCCCCCTCTAAGAGGGAAGTCAGCACCTTCAGACGCTGCAACGACGACCGCCGGGAGCCTAAGTCGAGGCTCGCGAGCCGCTCTGCGGGGAGCCCAACTAAGGGCATCGTCTGGTCGACACCACGGTTATCACTTCGAATCCACCCGTTCTACCTGCCAAGTTCTTATATTTCTGTTGACCGTCTCTTTTTTTCTTCTTTTCCCCACGACCGAGAGGGAGGAGGCTTTATTTTTTCCGATCAACTGTCTGAATGACCTTGTTAATTTAAGGTCATGCGAATTTGGTATCGTTTTTCCCTATAGTCCGACATGACTTGCAATTCCGCATGTGGGCCGCCGGACTGTGAGCTACAAGCGATCGTTAAGTTGACCCATTTCTCCTTGGCAGGATATCAGGGGGATGCTGGTTGGGAATATTGTGTGGAGTCTCTGGAGCCGCAGTTCAAGTCATTTTGATGCGAATTGTTCTCTCAGGAGACCTCCTTAGATGGCTTGCTTGTTTCTCGCGACCGAAACGGCGGTCGGAAGAATCGAGGAATGATCCCAGTCGTTCCGCGCTGAAGTAGCAAACAACTATGAAGCATGGAACCGAGAACGAAGTAAAAGAAGCGAAGCGAAGGACCACGATAAAACAATCAATGGGACGAGGGGGAAGATTGATAAATGTTGTAAAATGAACGCGGAGGGCGGCTGAAGAAAGAGAGCTCATCACAGGCGGTGGGTAGGACCATCCACGATTCGGTCGTGGGCCACGCCGCCTGGCGCCGCCATTGATTATCTGGCTCGGTGTTGGTGCTCCCCTTGTTTATTTCGGTTTTCACTGTACGTGGCAGGCTGGCGGAGTGGCCGCGGACGGGCCTGGTGCCCGTTCGGATGTGATCGAGCGAAAAACGCAGGGGGGTTAGTAGAGCCACAGAGCAGTTGGGACACTTTCTGGGGAAACTTTTGCGTATTAAGTTGCAGTGATGGTTGCATGGCCCTTCGCATATGAAAATGAACGCCCAGCCTTCATCCAGGTCAAAGCCGAACGTTGCCATATCGAGCAAGACAAGACAAGAACGAGGTGGCAACCCAGGCAACCTCCGTTGGAATGGAATACAACAAACAAATTCAAGGCACGGACGGAGATAACAAATAATAATCACCCGGGGAGAGTTGGTATTGTAATGTAATCAAGTACAGAGCGATGACAAGCGGGAAACAAAGATTGTGGGAATCGCGTCTACCAAACCGTACGATGGCGGCCGTGAACCCGTCGGGCCGAACGAACAGAGAACGATAAGCGACTCGTGAGAATGCACTGATCACGTCACGGGGGGAGGATTTCATGGATCTGGTGTGGCTGTTGACGTTGAGATCTTGAGGACGCGGGTCGCACCAGGAAGTGAACAGAAACATACATGCGGACTGTTTACCAGCTCTTCCACACCCTCTTTTCCGGCAGTTCTTCCTTCTTAACCAGACCCCGTTGCTGTACCTGTGGAGAGTGGGGGTGAGCACGCGGCGTGAGTGTGGGAAATGGGGGAGGACTGACCGGGGCAGCGAGGGAAGTGGCAATGAAAGCGGAGAGGATGATCACAGAGAAGAAACGCATCGTTGGTCTGGTTTGCAGAAGGGGAGGGGAGAGATTCTGGGTGAACCATGTCCCAGTGGCTGGGTTTTATACGCAGCCAAGGCACTCGGTATTTCTCATGCGTGGGAAGTTGAGTTGGGGCTGGGAACAATCATCATCATCCTGAAACCAAGACGTCAAAGAAAATGGTGCACAATTCCAAGACATATACCTGGGTTACCATCTGGTCCGCCATTTGTCTCCCAATCATCCTCTGGGATGCATGCTACATTTTCTTCCGGTCGGTTGCATCCCGCATCTTTTTGTTTTCCCGCCTTGACCGTCGCTCCGCAGCCCGAGGTCCATGGTGGGTGGAGATCTCCACTGGATCTGGACTGGTTATGGGATCTACCAGGAGGTCGATTATGTGAGCCCATTATCTCGCTAGTGGCACTCCCCATCGGACGCTATCATCGTCGCTGACGTCCCGGTGCTTTTTGTTAGATTTATGGCGTGAAGGCCCTACAAGAGGGCGACGGTTTCCCCAATGCTCAAGGTTCGTATCCACCCGGGCCATCCCGCCTTCAGAAAAGCAGTGACCTATTTTCCTCAGCCGCCCTCAACATCGTGGAACTCGTTGCCAACGTTCTTTACTTGTATTCTACTTATGCTCTTGATTCCCCCATCGCCCCGCTCTTTGGTTTCTCTTCGAACCTCATGACGCTCTCCAAGACTGTCCTCTATATCGGTCAGGAGTATTTCTGCGGTTTTTGCAACATCGGCCACAACACTACCAAGGATCTCATTCTCTTCTACGTCTGCACCAATGGGTGAGCGTGTCTTCGCGACCGTGTATCCTGTAGGGGCGAAGCGCTAATTTTTATTCCCAGCTTCTGGATCATCTTCCCCACTTTGATCACCATTCGGCTCGGTAGGGATCTCGCCACCTCTCTCAGAGTGGCCCAGAGCAGCGCGGGCAAGAAGAAGAGTCAGTAAATCGCTGCACGATCCTGCAGAGCCAGAGCTATAGAGTATCTAGTTGTAACCTGCTATACGTACATGATACCACTTTTCACAATATCAAGTTACCTGCGATCAGACAAAGGCGGTCTGATCACAACAAGTTACCGTCCCCGCCCACGCCCCT
>Ga0307517_10005706_pt1 | contig 18646 bp, 11 predicted proteins | sample 23_EM_MG_FD_194515 | JGI IMG/M metagenome (GOLD analysis project Ga0307517, IMG submission 194515) | Populus trichocarpa ectomycorrhiza microbial communities from riparian zone in the Pacific Northwest, United States - 23_EM | ecosystem: Host-associated > Plants > Roots > Unclassified | place... | reverse complement strand
CTACATATATTCTGGGATTTAATAGCTGATTTATTAAAGCCTTAAGAATTTGACTAATATGACTTTAATTGTGATTAAATGTAATGTTTGTGTTTTTGATAAAGAAAAATATAAAAAAAATGTTTTTGTGTGTTGCATACGACCAATACCCTAACATCTTTTTGAATTTCCTCTTAAAAAAACAAAAACAAATATTTGAAGTTTTGAAAATGTTGTTTTCGCATGGATTTTTTAAACACAAAAATTATTTTCTTGCATTTTTGGATTTTACAACATGTTTGTAAAACTCCAAAGGGTGTTGGCCAATATTTCAAAAAATATAAAAATCTTATTTTGGGGGGAATTTATCTATTATTCACCGCTAATGTTTGGATAAAGAAATCCTTAAAGGACGAATATCCAAAATATTATTGGGAATAATTTATTATTATTCACTGTTAATATTTGGATAAAGAAACCCTAAGTGGTAAATATCCAAAATAATTTTCTAGGAATAATAAGTCATCACACATCCTTGAAAGAAGCCTCAATTATAATTGAGGACATTTCAACTTTTGACTCCACGGTTTACGAGCCGTGAAAGTATGAAATACTAAGGCAAAAAGAGGTTTTTAAAGCGCTCTGAATTTCCTTAGATTTCTAAATCTTCATCCTCCCTACTTGCGATTTACGAGTCGTAAACTCTTGAAATACTAAGGGAAAGATGAGCTTTTAAAGCACATGGAATCTCCTTGGATTTCTACCTTAATAAATTTAGTTTGAATCAAACTTAGAAAAACTGACGAGATTAGAAAGCACCAACACCATAGCTATTATAAGGCAAACCAAACACCAAGCAGCTTACTTTAGGTAGGGCGTATTAGGGGTGCTAATACCTTCCCTTTACGCAACCAGTCCCTTGCCTTAGAATCTCTGAAAGACCAGTTAGGTTTCCTAGTGACCATAATACTAGGTGGCGACTCCATTATTCAACAAAACCAAAAAGACCGCGAAATCAATCGAGGATCGTCGTGACGCCGCGCTCCGCTCGCGAGGGTGCGACATGAGTGAATGAGTAATGTAAAAATAAAAGTCAATCAGGATTCAAAAAGTTTTTTGAAAAGCCTATCTTCACCTCAATAAAGTCTTTCAATGATATGTTTCATTTATCTTTCTCATTACTTAAAAAAAGTGAACCATGAGATCAGGTTCAAGATATTATCATTACTGACTAGATAATTAGACATCCAACCTGAATCGTAATGACCCAATTACAAGAGCGAAGCTCTACCACCTAAGTTATATCCCCTCGAGCTAAGTGGAGCATGAATGAAGGAGTTAGATGCTTCTTTTATTCTTTTCTTTGGAAAATCTAGGTCATCCTGGACTTGAACCAGATAAAGCAAAGGTAAGACCTAAGGCAAGATCAAGTCAGCAAGATTTTCTGATAGCTCATTGACTTAGCTCGACCGAAGGAAAGATAGTAAGAATTTATAATCCTAGACATCAAAAAAAAAATTCTCAATATTTATAACTATAAAAAATGTTGCTAACTTTTTTTGGCATCAGAATTGTAAGAAAAATTGTCTCAAATGCTGGATGTAAGGGCCAAAATGGATGCTCAATTGTCAGAAAGGATCTTAAAATAGAAAAAAATAAAGCATTTGGCTCGCTACACGACTGGCTAGCAAGAGAGAGGATTGACTATTAGAATGGACTAGTGGCATTTGATTAATAAGATAGTTACGGAAAGTAAAGCTATAACTGCAAAAGATGATTGTGCAATATGCAAGATAAAAGGCATGAATCAGATAAAAAGACGTTTAACTACTTACTCAACCCTTCAAAATTGGAATGAACCTTAACAATGAAAATATCATTTATGCCAATAATTATTGATCTCAACCAAGAATATTTTATCTATTTTCTCTTGTCATTTGGATAATAATGAAGCTAACAATGGTAGATATATAGAATTCTCCTTGATTAGCATAAATAAATAAAAATAGTTTAGCATAGAATGCTAGAAATATATTTAGAGATTTGAAGTGGATATACCAACTTCAACAATGAAGAGTTTTTTTAGAGGAGAGGTATGTTTCTTTTGCATAAAATATCTTACAAATAAAAAATATTTTACATGTAAAATATTTTTTAATGGTGATGGTGAAGGAGGAGATAATGGTGAGGTGGTGGTGGTGGATGAAATAGTTTGATGATATTGTAAGTAGATTACTAATCGTAAAATATTTTATGAAACGTTATGAGTTGAAAATAGTTTTTAGCAAATGAATAACTAAGTTTGAAGGTTGAGTGTAAAATATTTTTCATTGATCAATTTTCCTATAAAATATTTTATGAGAAACAAAAACAGAAAAATATTTTTTGAAAACAAACACGGGAAAATCTAAAGAAAAATTTCATGAAAAATAATATTTTATACAAAATATATGGTTGCATTTATAGATCATACAGCTTAACAGATTACATAATGGACCTCACACCTAAGCCTAGATGTGATAAAGAATGAAATTAGACTCACAATACTAACCAATATAGAACCATGTACTACAACTTTTGAACATGCAAGGCATCAAAATGAGATTGTGTCCTCAAATGAGGAACACCTAGTTTCTAAACTAAGTTAGTCACCAAAATTTCAAATTTTCTATATATTTGTTTTCACCACCTCTTGAAACTGTAAGATCTTTAGAATTTTACACCACTTAAGAGTTTTATTTTGGGCTATGATTATGATACAACAAGGATATTTAAATAATATATAATGAATGAATTGTGGATCATGCAATAAATTTTTGGTTTGAAGGCCCGCGCACCTAGGTTTTTCCTTTTTTAATCAATTCAATTTTTTTTGCCTTTTTTTTAATAATTCTTAAGTTTGTTTTTTAATTAATATACCTTTTTTGTGATTGTTTTTGGTTGATTTAGCCTTTCTTGAATAACGATTATTTTTAATTATAATTGGTGTGATTGATTTTTGAGGTTAGTATGATTTATTTATAATTTTTTATACATATTTCATATACATTAAATTTATTTTTATAAATTAAAAATGTTTATTTGTTTATAATATTTTGATCTTGTACAGCCTTACATAGTTTTTTTTCTTTATTTTGTTCATTAAACTTTATGTGTGTCGATTTCTATTACAAATTAATTTTAATAAACAAATTCATTAAACACAATTGGCTTAATGACTCGTGTTGCGCTATTAAATATTTTAATTTATATTTGTCTCTTAATTTTTCATGTTTTATTTTTTTTTGTCAATGTTTTTCTATCGAATTATTTCGATCTCATGACCTAAAACGCATGATAGACATATAATCTAGATATATCTTATATCCAAGTCACGAATTTTGTGTATTAACCCAGCTTTGTTCGAGGTAATATTTTTTAAATTTTGATTTTTGTTGTTGTTGCTTCGTTTTCCTATCATATTATCAAGTTAATCAAGATTTAACATGATTATTAAATTTCTCCTACTTCTTTAAAAAATAATTATCTCCTAAACTTTTTTCGTTAAAAAAATTTGGTTGAGCATATGGCGCCGCTTGTGCTACCAATCTAGTTTTCTTCTAAAATTGGTTAAGATAGTAATGACAATATTCATTCAATTTGAGATTTAAAGATCGAATCCATACTATTCTTTAATAAAATAGCATATCTACATTCGATTCCATTGATATCATTTATAATGAAATCATAAGTTTTTAGCATCCATAAAATAGGTGTATTTAGAATCACGGTTTGCACGCGTTCCTAAAAATTTTTATTATAGATTTTATTAGGAGTGTTCAAAAAAACCGAGTAACCGAAAAAACCGAACTAAGATGGAAAACCGATTTTTAAAACCAGAAATCTTTCCGGTTCGGTTCGATTTCGGTTTTACCACCGAAACCGGTGAACCAAACCGGTCCACCCATAAAATAAAGTTAAAAACGACCTAGTATAAATAATACAGTAAACCTAAACCTAAATGTAAATGACATTACATGTGAAGCCGCCGCCCACACCAGACTAGAGAGTCTTATCGCCTTCTTCCTTTCCCCTTCAATTTTCATCCTCTCTACCTCTTGCCCCTTGCATCTGTCTCTTCTGTCTTCTCTAGCCGATCAATAAGTAAATAACCCACATCTCTGCATCCATGTAGTATACTTGCAGCCGGAAAAAAAACCCGAACAAAACCCCTTGGCGTCTCTCTTCACTTGCAGCAGAAAGAGAGGGCTCCTCCATTAGAGAAAAGACAACAAGGTAAAGTTTATTGTTTATCCATGTGTTAATTCTGAACTTCGTGTGCTTATAAGTTATACTTGTAACATTTGTTCCATTAGAGATCTCTGACCTTTGCTTCTTCTTTTTCTATCCTCTTGCAGCTAGGGTTTTTACATCTTTCTTCAGGTTCGCCCCCCTTTCCCCAGCCCTCTCTCCTTTCTGTTGATTTGTGTTGATATTGAGTTCTTGATTGCTTTGTTTAGCATTGTTAACTTTAATATGTATCGATTTATCTTGATTGCTTTGATCTGTGTTATCGGGTTTTTTTATCTGTATTATCAGCTATCAATCTGTTTTATCTTGATTGCTTTGTTTAGCTATCAATCTGTTTTCTGTTGTATTAATTCTGGCAGTAAGTTCATTCTGTTTTATTCTGGCAGTAAGTTCATTTTATTCATGTATGATCTGTTAAATGTTAATTGTTATATTTGTTCATTGTTCAATAATAAGTTCAAGTGAAAACATGGTTGTCGGGTGAATCTGTTGTATCAAAATTGATTTGAACAGTGTTCATAGCTTTATTCTGGCAGTAATAAGTTTATTCTGTTTTATCTTGATTGATTTTCATGTATGATCTGTTATAAATCATTGGTCCATTATAGTGTACACCTTGTTTGAGATGGTTAATCAAGATAATTGGTTCATTATGTTAATTGGTCCATTACAGTGTAAACCATTCATGTATAATCTGTTATAAACCATTGGTTCATTTTGCCTAGTCAGAATGTTAGGTTCATTTTGTTAATTGGCCCATTACAGTATGCAGGTTTTTTAGAATAGAAAGGTGACAGATGCCTTTTTGCAATTATATGAACCTAACATGATGCTCAACTTCTGCTTGATTCTCAATTGTAGTAAGATGTTGATTCATGTTGTTGTTTTCTTAATTTCAAATGAATAATGGGGAAGATTCTACATCAAATGAGTCAAATCCTTCAAGTTCGGAATCAAATTCTTTGCCTATTCAAATAAGTCAAATCCAAATTCATATCCAGATTTTAATTCATATTAAAAGTCCACCAATTCATATTAAAACTTAAATGTCAGCCAAGCTGTGAATAGCCGAGTATTGTAAATTTTTAAAAGCTGAACATCAGGTTGCTGTAAATTTTAAAGCTCAATTTAATGTAAGGCTAAGCCAATTTAAAAAAAAAAAAACATATATGATGGGATTAAGTTTCCCGGTTTTTTCCCAAAAAAACCGGATTTAACCGAACTGGACCGGTTCAGTTTGAACCGGTTTCCAGTCCGGTTCGATTAATATTTTACAAAAATACTGTAATTCGGTTCGGTTGGTTTTTTTAGTCTAAACCGAACCGAACCGAACCGTGAACACCCCTAGATTTTATCCTTTAACTTTTAATTATCGTTTGGAACTATGTTTTCTAATTTAACTACATTAGTGATTAATATTAGGGGTGATCATTTTCAGTTCGATTCAGTTTTTATCAAAAAAAAGTAACCAAACCAAAAAAAAAATTAAAAAAAAAACTGAAACCGGTTTCGGTTCGGTTCGGTTCGGTTTTTTAGGACAAAAACCGGTTCAAACTGGTTTAGCTCGGTTTTTCAGTTTGGCTCGGTTTTTTTCCGGTTTGGGTTCAGTTCGGTTCGGTTTTTTTTTGTTTCAGGCTTATAAAATCGAAACCGAACCGAACCGGTCGGTTTTTTTAAAATTTTAATCGGTTTTTTTTCACGGTTCAGTTTTTTCGATTATTGTTTTCCGGTTTTCTTGGTTTTTCAGGTTTTTTCTTACCCCTAATTAATATCAATCAATTAGTTATTCATTGGATAAAAATCTTGGGAAAAAAAAAAAGAATTTTTTCGGTTTATTTTCTATAATTTCACGTTATTTTTTAGTCAACACATGATATGTAAACTAAACAAAAAGGCAACAAAAGCATAGGTTAAAAGAAGAAATTCCGTATAAAATTCTATAAAAAACAACAATCATATAAAATAAAAAAGAAAAGCAAGAGTTTATTGACAAAATGCATCGTTTACCTTGACCTGTTTTCTAATATTCTATTTAATAGTGTGAGAAAGATTATTTTTTATTTAAAATTATAATAAAATATTTTTTTTACAAATAATTAAAAAATATCAAATAAAATTATATTTAAAATAAATGTTTTTTCAAAAACACCATTAAAAAAAAAAAGCACACAGCGTATGATTTATGATTTGTAATTCCAAGAAACTAACCCCACCATTATTCACCTACTCTCACACACCTCTTTAATACCAAATTAATTACTATTTAAATATAACATAAAATTCAATCTTTCCTTCCATTCCTTTTTAGTTCTTTTCTATTCTCTCTTGAAAACACCGAAAAGAAACGCATTGCCATTGCAATCTCAATTTCATTCCCTCTATCCCTGTTTGTCTCTCTAGGGCTATTTTTTTATGATTCCGAAATTAAAACCCAGAATTCAAAATCTAAAATTTCTTTGAAATTCCAACCCAGCTCAAATCTTTCTTCAAACCCCATGATTTTTTTGCCCCAGATCAAAATGGGTTCAATTCAAAACGATGACATCACAAGCTAATAAACGTCAAAATTATTCCACCAAAAACCCACAAATTTTCATTTTTTTTTCTTTTTTGGTAATTTAGATTTATGGCATCAGCAAGGAATCTAGTAGTTGAAATAGCAGCAGGAAACGAGAGAGGGAAGGTGTTAACGATGAGAGATGAAGAGAAAGCTAAAGAGGACGATTCACCCTCTGCTAAAAGGTCGAAATTTGAGAGATTTCCATTGACAAGATGGGAATTAGCTGCTGCTCTTGGGGTCTTTTTAGTCTTTTCAACTGGTTTGTTTTGTATCTACTTGACAATGCCTGCTGCTGATTATGGCAAGCTCAAGTTGCCTCGTTCTATTTCAGATCTTCGCTTGCTCAAGTATGCCGCCCTCTTTTTCTACTTTTTTTTAATTTCAATTTTCTGGGTTCTTTTTTTAATGCTCAAATTTTGATGGGTTTTAATTTGTTTGGTTTTTGGGTTATTGGGTAGCGTGTATGGATAGATTATTTGAAATGGCTTAGGATGTTTTCGGGTTCTATTGATTGGTGTTTGTGAATCATAAGGATTTGATGCTAAAAAGTCAGCTAAATATTGATGGAAGCAGTTTTCCTAATTAAAATACCTTGGCTTTGTTGGTTAATTTATTGAGGTACGGGGGTTGTTGAATTCTGGAAGTTGTTTCTAAGTGTAAGGAGATGTTGCATTGATAGATTTAATTTGCTTCTTCATGTGTAATTGTTATCAAGCTTGAAAACCTAAAAGTGAAAGGGTTTTGATGTTTGTTTGTGGTGAAACTCAGAAATGGGATTTAAGTTCTTTCATGCTAGATTACGGTTGTGAGCATTGGAATGGGATGAACATTCTTTGTTCAAGAGATTGATGAAAATTTTATGGCAGATTAAGTGTTTTTGTAGATTATTTGACTTTGTCTCAGAAATGGAGCGGCGAGTTAGATTATCAATTTCAGCCTTATTAGTCTATATAAATTGCTTAGATTTGTAATGTACAATCTGTGTATGTGTTGGTTTTGATCTTCTAATTGTTTGCCATGCATGTTTGGAAGTCAGTTCCTCGTGCTAAGTTGTGTTAAAAACCAAAATGAACTGTTTAGTGGCTAAGCATTCCTGTCAATTACTTTCTATATATCCTTATTCTGACTGTGTAATATTTTCACTAAATACATTGCTCTTTATTTGCTTCAGAGACAATCTTGCAACATATGTGAGTGAATATCCAGCACAGTTCATTCTGGGCTACTGCTCTACTTATATCTTCATGCAGACCTTCATGATTCCTGGAACAATTTTCATGTCATTACTAGCTGGAGCTCTTTTTGGCATTGTTAGGGGACTATTTTTAGTTGTCTTCAATGCCACAGCTGGAGCGTCTTCCTGCTTTTTCTTGTCTAAGTTGATTGGCAGGCCTCTAGTTAATTGGTTGTGGCCTGAAAAAATGAGATTTTTTCAGTCAGAGGTACTATTCTTATAATGTGTTGGGAAATAACAATCTTACTACAATCTTCATATGTTTGTTTTTCATTATATTCCACATTTCTGTAATACCTTTAACTCTTTTGAAATTCAGATTGCTAAGCGAAAGGAAAAACTGCTGAATTACATGCTCTTCTTGAGAGTAACTCCAACGTTGCCCAATCTTTTTATCAATTTGGCATCTCCAATAGTGGACATACCATTTCATATTTTCTTTTTGGCTACTTTACTAGGTCTTATTCCTGCTTCCTATATCACTGTCAAGGTAAGTTTGTCTACTTATTCCCTGGTTAATCAAACTAAGGTGGCTTATTTTGTGGTTTCTTTTTGAAGTCTGTGACTTATTCATGTTCTTGCTTTAGTGATTGCTTGCCCTTCCAAACATTTGTGTTGCTTGTTTTCAGATCATTTCTGGAATATTATATTTGAACTGTGACATATATTCATCAATATTGCACCGTTTGGTAATTTGCAAGGAACCTTTTGCTACATATCATTATTAGTTCACATTGTAGAAATTTGGATAAATAGTGATCACATGGTGGTGGAAAAAAGTTATTTGTATAGGGCCTACTAGCAACGTTCATGAAAATGATGCTGATAAAATTGTTATTTGGATAATTAGCATCATCTTGCTAATCATGTTGCTTCTCTTTCCCAACATCAGGCTGGCCTTGCTCTAGGGGATCTCAAGTCAGTTAAGGATCTATATGATTTCAAAACTTTGTCTGTGCTCTTCCTTATTGGATCCATTTCCATATTTCCTACCCTTTTAAAGAGAAAGCGGATATATGAGTGAAGGTTGTATTGGCGAGGCTCTCCCACCAAAGGTGGCTTAATAGAGATCTCTTGACTGTTTGCTTAGAGGATCTGAAAAATGCTGGGCGGCACCCTTCTTTTTGCCACAAAACACAGCAGGACACCTGCTTCGCATGTGATACACATGGATTGATTAATTCTCCCCTATGACAAAGATAAAGATACAGAAGTACATGTTTCTTCTTTATAATTTTTTTTTTTCATGTAATGTTGATTCAATGATCTCCCAATATGGATTATGTATACAGTTGGTAGCCAGCAATGTTCTATGAAGGTGTTGTAATCCTTCATGATCTTTGAAAGATTAATGCGAGGTTGTATTGCTGTTGATTGTAACAACTAACTAAGGTAGCATTGACAGATTAATGGCTTTCTGGTTTTGCTTATTCATTAATCAGCAGAAGACTGAGCAGAAACACAAGCACTGGTCATGAAATGCATGCTAGCAATGTTGAATGGCAAATGTTATGAATGCAACAACTCGTGTAAGAACCGGACATAATTCAGTCAGTTTTACCTGAGGGATGCAGCAAGTGAGGAACAGGCTGCAGGACTTTGCAAAGTCCTTGTTCCAGTCACCTGGCTCAGGTTTCTGAAAACTGAAAAGCATTCGAGACCTCTCCTCCCGATGGTAATTTTCAGGTTGTAAATATGATGGAAGACTTGTCACGTTAAGAGAAGCATATTGATTCCTCGTGATTCGCGAAGGATTGAAAACATTAAAAAAAAAATTCTCCTTTGATTCGACCAGAAAACAGGTATCTCTGAAAGCATTGATCCGGAAAAAAAAAAAAAAAAAGGGAGAACGACATGTGATAATTTTCCTGCCATCTGTAATATTGGAAAAATGAACAGGACTTCAATTTCAATCCACTACTGTCAGTAAGCAGTGTTTCGTCTTATTTGATTAGCAATCCTGCACACATTAGAGAAGTCGAGGGTCATAATGGGAGAATGGAGCTTCACATTCACCATTACCAAGAGAATGAATAAAGAAAAGAATTGCAGAGAGAACGAGAAGAAAAGAAACAAAAGGAAGCATTTTAAAAAAAACAAAACAAACATTAGACTGTAGAAGGTTCTTTCTATCAAAGTAGACGCAAGAACAAAAGAAGTCTTCTTTCATTTAAATTCCAATCAAGGCTCGTCAAATCTATAGAGGCCATGCCCTTGTCTCATCTCCATGTAACGGTAAGAGCTAAGACAACCGAAAGCAAGCAGAGTTTAGATCAGCCACTTCGCCCAAAAATTCATAAGAGCTGGCCATTTTACGACTTTCGCATCAGTTGCAATGGAAACGCCAGTTTGACCGTGTAACATGAGTTATTGACGTGTTTTTAAAAGTTTTAAATTTATTTTTATTTTTTATAATAAATTTATTTTTATATTTTCAGATATTTTAATATATTAATATCAAAAATAATTTTTAAAAAATAAAAAAAATTTATTTTAATACATTTCTAAATAAAAAAACTCTTTGAACCACCGCCATTACTATAATTCAAAAAATCAATGATCAAGAAATAAGCTGAGGAAAATTGATCAAGAAATAAGCTGAGGAAAATAGGGTTCTACCTAAAAGACTTGCATAATTCGAGTAGAAAATGAAATTATGAAAGTCTTTGCCCATTAAATCACATGAAAATAAACAATCATCGGCAGTTTGCTATCAAGCATGTATACACGAAAGATCAGCTTGGCAGTTTTTTAAGCATCAGGAGTTATAGCAAAATAAAAGACTTAATTTTCCATGTGGATGAATTCACACGTGATTCTTTTTTATTTTTTAATTAACATGGGTGTTTGAAACAGCTTGCACTTATTTCGATTAATTTCACGGGCTCTAAAATTAACGATCATGTAAGACTCCAGTGATCCTGAAAGAACTCGAACTCGTGATCATTGGAGAATAAACCTAAAACCTAACCAGTTAAGCTACCCTTTATGGTTAATTCACACGTGATTCTTAGTAGTTAGCAAAGTTAGTTAGTAGTTGGCTGTTAATAACGGTAACCTAGTTAGAAATGGAAGGCTAGGAGTGTATAAATTCTTCTGTATCAATACCTTGGAAGATATTAAAGAAGCTTACAAAGATGATCCTCTCAAACAAAAAACATCAGATGATTAATCCAGACTGCTAGCCAAATTATTCTTATTAAGGACCGGTGATATATAAAAATAGAGTGGTGATTGGTTCTGAGAAAAATCTAAGAACAAAATTAGTAATGAAAGCTCATCTTTCTTGTATTGAAGGGTATGTTGGTATTCAAAATTCATACAAGAGATTGAAGGTTATGTTCTTACAACAAGTCTTTTTGTTCATGGAAGGAGTTATTCAACAAGCTAGGGGTTAAGTTGCTTATAAGCTCTGCTTACCATCTTCAAACTGATGGCAAATAGAAAGGGTGAATCAATGTCTAGAAACCTATCTTAGGTGCATGGAAATGCACAATTCAAGAAAATGATATCAATGACTATCTATTCCATGGTGATGGTACGACACTAGCTTCCATTCAATAATTAAAATGTCTCCTTTTGATATTCACCATCTCAAAGAGAATGATCTAATCGAGAGACTTTCACAGTCGTTGCAGTGAAGGAAGAGATATAGAGGAGAAGTAGTGTAGATCAATTTTTACAATTACAATTGAAGAAGGCAAGAAACAGAATGAAACAAGAAGCAAAAAAAGAAAGAAATAGAGGGAATTTGTCGTGGGTGATTATGAGTGTTTAACGTTATAGCCTTATCAAAAAAAAACAAACGTTGCCTTTGAGGGATTTCGAGCTCAATCCATGATTTTATGGTTCTATCTGATCATTCAAATAGTTAGAGCAATAGCATATAGATTGCAATTACCAAAAAAAAGCATCAATTCATTCTGTCTTTCATGTTTCACTATTAAAGAAAAAGGTAGGCAGTAATGTTGTGGTAGCTACTGATGAAGTTACAGCATGAAGGATCAGCTTGGCAGTCTTTAAGCAACAGGAGTAGGAGTTGTAGCAGGATAAAAGACTTAGCAGCAGCACATTTTGCATGTAGATGAATTAATTCACATGTGATTCTTAGTAGTAAGTTGCTAATTAATAACGGCAAGTTAGCTAGGAATGAAAGGCAAAAGGTCCGTATAAATTCTTTTGTATCAATACCTTGGAATACAAGTTAAAACTGATGAGCATTTTGCAGAATATTGCAGAATCTCTTTCTCTCTACTATTTCTTCTATTTCTCACTATTGTTAAGGGTTAACCTTAACAATTATGTCACCCACTACACTTTTGCGTTCTACAAATAATTCACTTGTGCAAAATTACTTTTCATTATTCAACATCAGAAGTCACTATTCAATCTAAACGTTGCCCTGTAAGGGGAATTACAACAACATCAAAAGTAAAAAAAGAAACTTCACAGTGCATCGAGAGCATTCAAGCAAACCTCTCCAGAAAATCCTATGAATCAAGAGTAGATACAGGGTAGTCTTGATAGCCAGTGATACCTGTTATCCTTATCCGAGTATTTGGCTGCATAATTGAGTAAAAGCAGTTTCAAAAACATCAGGCAGCAGAAAGTCCTTTCTATCAATCAAAGTAGACAAAAGAACAATGGAAGTCTTCTTTCATTAAATTTCATTTATTAAGGTTTGACCAACATACTCGGTAACTAATGTGGCAGCTTAAGTGGTAAGGGCCACATTAAGTACCCCCAATGCAGCTGGGGCTGCTACCGCACCTTCTATATTTACCCATTTGGATACAAGAAGCTCCTTATGCGATCCACCTCAAACCATGGTCAAAACACTGCTTTTGAAGAAGCACACACAACATGCTTTGGTACATGGAACTATGGAAGAAAGAGAAAACCACCAGGTTTACTTAACCATTGTAAAACCACCAGGAATTACTAAGATACCTCCCTTTATTTGTTGTATATCAATGAAAAATTTTCTTCTTATCTTTTATTATGCAAATGATACATGTTCTTTTGTGTCATTTTATTGGCAACAAAACTTCTAATATCAGTTTTCACCAATACTTCCGAAACGTTCTTTCTTTCAACAAGACATTTAGCCAAAGAGTTCTCCAACAAAACTTTCTTCTCCATGGGAGCTTTTTTCTTTTTTCACACCACAACTGCGAAACCCATAACTAAGACAAGCAGGCACCAAGTAAGCTAAATACGACATCTCGATCTTAATAAACTCTCCTATATGTTGGTATCTCTAGCATTACCCGTTGATAATTGTGGTGTTAAATAGTAAATGAGTGCTAGTTAAGGTGTTGGAATCTCTAGCATTACTAATTAGGGAAAAGGATAGCCACAGCCTACTCAACTCACACTTCAAATGAGTTCTGACTTTTAAAGGTGAAGAGTGATTCATGCATTCACATAATAAAACTTTTGATGGTTAATGTGCCTGTAATACTTGAAGTGAAAAACAAAACAGATTTACCTGTCGGTGACCGATATTTCTCCTGTAGTTTTTCTTCTTCTTATATTTGAAGACAATCTTTTTAGCATCTAATCCCTGCAATAATAATACAAGTGAAAAAATTAAGGGCCCAAAGAGAGTCGGAGAACAAAAATAAAAGTAAAAGGCCATCTGAAAGAAAAGATACATATAATCAAACAGTCATGAAACCTACCTGCTCTTCAACTACAGCATGAACAGTAGCATTAGTCACCACTGGTTTTCCAATATAGGCACTTGTTCTTGTTCCCACAAGTAACACCTTATTCAGATTTACCTGCAGAAGAATCAAAGACTGAACTTTTAAATCAAGGCAAAAAGCAAACTGTGAAAGAAACTACAGCCAAAACCAGATACATAATGTTTCTCTAATAGAAAAATAAGGAATAATCAATTAGATCTTTTCTAACATTGAGCCAGAGATGCAAGCTAGTGTAATCCATAAATAGAATCCTTGGTTGATTATCAGCTTTTTTATTTATAACAAAGAAAATAACAAGAAATAGTAGCAGCACCGAGATTTCTTCTTGTTTTTTTTTGGAGGTAAAAAAGAAATAGAATGAAATAGTTTCTAAAAAGAAAAAAAAAATAGAGATGAAAACTGGATGTCAACACCAGAGAGGTCATGTTAAGCCAGAACACATTACATTCAACAACTTACTCGGGGAAAATCTCTCAAGTTCTGTAATTTGTGTAAGAATTGGAAATAATTAGTCATGACAGTTTTAGTTTTAGGATCTAGAACACGTTAAAAAACTATGTGCAGTTCTCTAACATGGGCGTTCAGGCTTTTCCTGAAAGCTATCTAGACTTCTCCCCAGTTGAATTTTCAGGATGTAAGGGTAATAAGAAGTTCTTGCACATCATGGAAGCAAATCATTTCCTCCACGTGAAAGATTAGAAACATAAACAACCAGCTAATTGATCTGACCTGCAAGCAGGATGGTTTCTCTAAAGGTGTATTTTTTTATGAAAACCTCTCTTTTTTCAGTGTCATAGGCAATGCCTTTGGTTTAAAAAAAGCATTGCCTTTTTGTTCATGGCATGACCGGATATCCATAAAATCCAGTCATGGCCTTGTCCTACATGGCTCAACTGATATTGCAATATCCGGTTCTGCAGTGATTTAAAAACATTATCGTAGGAAATGCAGCATCCTTCTGGATTTTCACATGGCTTATTGAAATCACAATAAAAATGATTTGGAAAATTGCATTTAAAATCAATGCTTTTCGAATATCCAAAGGCATTGTCGCCTCTTAAAAGTGGGGTAAAAAAAACTTTTTTGCATGAGAGAATACGCCCACTGTACAAAATATTGGCAAATGTACAGAATTTCAAGTAACTACAATCACTGGCAGTGAGCTGTCTTTTCATCATTGTTTGATCAGCAATCAAGCATGCACTTGAGGATGACATTATGAGATTGGAGCTTCACATTCACCATTGAAGGGAGAAAAAAGGTCCTATGCAATCCCAAATCGAAGTTAAGAGTAGACAAGAGAACAATTCTTACCACATAAGCTAACAACACATGCTAACCACGTGAAAGTTGCAACTAGCTTGGAAAATATTTTAACTAATCAAGATACAAAAGGAAATGATAGCAACCTATACCTTATCATTGACATTAGCACCTTTTAGCCTCTGCACATAGAGCCATCGCCCCGGGATAACAATGTACTGGCGAGATCCTACCTGAAAAAAGAATTGAAACACAAGCCCCAGAGCAAAAGGCAGACAAATTATGCAAAAGTCACTAACAGGGAAACCATAAAAGAACAACAACAAATCTTCTCAAAACCTCTAAATTACTCCGCATTGCATTCACCATTGGAAAAAAGAAAACAATCAGAGTCATTGATTAGCAAAATATTAGTCTGCCGAGGCAGAAATGGCAGCAAGATTATAGCTTAAAACCAGAAAATCACTTAGCTAATCATAAACTCACACTTGAAACAAAAACTATAACTAAAAACCATCTGGGTAGTCAGAAAATCAATCAAAAAACAGTCACGTCAATCAAAAACACATCTTTAATGGCCCAAAAATTAGAATTTCCACTGTCATTCAGTACTCACCATAACAACAGCAAAAATCTCCTCACGCTTGGGTGGCTCTTCCTTAGCAACCTCAACCATCTGCGTGGCAGCAGGCTCAGGGTTAGCCTCTGACACGGGTACTTCAGGCTCTGCTTCAACAACAAGAGCTTCAGATTCAGAAAACTTGGGAGGATTGGCAAAAAATGTGGGTCTTTTAGAGAAAATAAGAGAAGAGGAGGATAAATTCTGAGTGGTCTTTGAGAAAGACCCAGAATTGGGTTTGGAGAGGCAAAGGGATTTAGAGAGAGGTGGGTTTTGTGCATTGGAGATTTTGCATTGAGTGGTTAAAGAAGAACAGAGAGCTACAAGTGTTGTGGAGGAAGAAGTAGCCATTGTTTTGGAAATGAGAGCAGCGAAAAGCTCTCCCCTTTTGTGCTGTTTCTTATTTAGCTTTGAAGCTGGGCGCTTGAACCGACTTATCCTATCCGTTTACATTTCAATTATTAATATACCCTTGATTTTTCTCTCATTTTCGATGTTTTCTATTTATTTATTTTAAGTTTATGAATTTGTAAATTTCCTCGCTCTCACGGGAATTAATAACTCTTTTTTTAATTACAAAAAAATTATTTTTATTTTTTATTTTAGTATTTTCAAACAATTTTTCACATACATAGATTAAATATGCCTCACGTAAAATCAAGCTATTCACACCAAAATTGTTTATCTTGAAATTTGAGTTTTAGTGATTAAGGAGATAATATAGGTTAATTTTTTTAACATGAACATTAAATACTTTAGAAATCAACATAATAATGGTTATGAAATCTTAGATGTGTGACATAAAATTTAGCCTAATTTTATTTCATGATTTTCAGTTTTTATATGTCTTGTAGAATTTAAAATGTAATTAATTGTTTATTTTATATAAACATAAAAATAAACTAATTTTTTTAAAATATTTGTGTTATTTATTTATAAAAAGTATAAATGAATCTAAATGGTCGAAGTAATTTAGTGCTCCAATAGTACATTATAATCAGATTATTTTTTTCCACAAAACTGATTTCTAAAAAAAAAATGTATGCTTGAAACAATCTTCGAAGCTTAGGTTTGAATTAATAATTTTATGTTTTATCGGTTGTAAAAAAAAACACATTAAATTATAATGATAACTTATTTATAGACATATTAAATTAAATAAACAACTATATTTTTTAAAACAAATTGCCATCAATGACTAAATATCCGCATTTAATATAATCTTGGTTACACTCCAATAATGCTAATGACCATATAATCGTAATGTTATATATATATATATATATAATGTTATCACTTCAACGCGATTTAACAATTTAATCCCCCTCATGATATATTTTAAATAACCTAAATTGAAATGAATTGTATGTGCGGGAGTGTGGTTGCAGTTGTTTTTCAAAATGCTTTTCGTATTGAAATGAATCAAAATATTTTTTTTATTTTAAAAAAATTATTTTTAAGATCAGCGCATTAAAATGATTTAAAACATATAAAAAATTAAATTTTAACAAAAAAATTAAATTTTTATGGAACACAGTTTGTACCTTCCCAAACAGGAGCAAATGAGCAAAATTTCTCAAAAAGCTTTACATTTTCAAAGATTTCCAATTAATTTATTTTAAAATATTGATTGTTTATAAACTATCTTGCATGTATAGATAATAATGTTTAATGTGTATTTTATAAATCTTCACATTACATCCCATCAAAGAAATCAAGTAAATATAAAAAGGAATTCATGTAATCTTTTAAACTTGAAGTTATAAATTTATTTTTTCATTTGTGTACTAAGTCAAGTAAATATCTTGTATGATATAGAATATCACTTCTATTTGGATTTGTATATTAATATTCATTTTTAATTATATGTGGACTATCATAATAATTCTATGCTAGTTTAATAGTTTGATAGTCAAGATAATTGTACTATAATTATGTCAACTTTTGTTTTATTCTCAATCAACTATGTAAATTTTATTTTTAATTTTTAATTTTTTTACTCTTTTTTTTTTCAAAACTATTAATCAAGTGCTTCCGTTCAACTTATGTCATTTTGATGACACGTCACTTACTTGACGCCATTAAATTACATTTTTTTATTATAAAAACCTTAAAAAATGTTTTGTATGAGATAAATTTCTGAATTTTTTTTATTTATATTTTTCATTATTGTCAATAATTATCTATGAAACTCAACATAAATGAGTGTCCATTAGTTGAACTTCCAATTCAATTGATCCAGGAGATTGATAATATTAATATAAATAATTATTTGTTTTATTTAGAATTTTTTAAATTGATATAAAAAGTGCGTTTTAAAAAACATCTAAAAGAGAACTTCATTAATTAATGTAAAAATTAAGAATAAAGTAAGAAGTTTGTACCAATTAGTTGGGTTTTATGCATAGTTTTTAAATTCGACCTGGTTCAAGGTTTGGATTTCTGGTTTTGACCAAGTCACCGGGTTTTGACCTGGTTGTCCAGGTCAATTCTTTTTTTTAAATTAAAACGATGTCGTTTCGATAAAAAAAAATCAACTGGTTGCAACCGAGTTTTTGACCAGGTCGCCGGGTCACCTCATTGCCTTTTTCTATTTTGTCTTAAATCCGGCTCAGTTCCAACCATGGATCGGCCGGGTCCTGGATCAATCTGCCGAGCCGGGTCGGATTTCAAAACTATAATTCTATGAATCCCAATATTTTGATATTTTTTGAAAGAGATATTCAAGCTTAAAGAGAAAATGGAAAACTTCAAATTAATCTCGAAATTATCCATTATCAATGAGGTTTCTAAATTAAAAACTTCCCCAATCAAGTATCTAAAGTTTCAAATATTCATCAATTAAGTCCTTCCTCCGTATATGTTAGAATTTTTTAAATTGATATAAAAAGTGCGTTTTAAAAAACATCTAAAAGAGAACTTCATTAATTAATGTAAAAATTAAGAATAAAGTAAGAAGTTTGTACCAATTAGTTGGGTTTTATGCATAG
>Ga0307517_10005705_pt1 | contig 18650 bp, 28 predicted proteins | sample 23_EM_MG_FD_194515 | JGI IMG/M metagenome (GOLD analysis project Ga0307517, IMG submission 194515) | Populus trichocarpa ectomycorrhiza microbial communities from riparian zone in the Pacific Northwest, United States - 23_EM | ecosystem: Host-associated > Plants > Roots > Unclassified | place... | reverse complement strand
ATTTGTCTCATGCAGTGATTCACTGGATATCAGGAGGGGATCAAGTCTCCCAGTCTGGCAAGCCATGCCAAAACTGTCGTCGCCTATCTCAACTCCTACAAGAACGCCTCACCTTCGAATCAACAATATGCCTCTCACTTTTTCTCACCTTTGGCTTTGTGGATACAACCATAGCTAACTTCGATTGGAATAAACTCTCTCAGTCCATTATCATGAACACATCATCATGCACCACATCTCCCTCATGGGCCACAGTTACTGCATCACTACCAGATTCCAATCCTGACACAGTTATATCCAGTTGGTCAAAAGGAAGATCAAGACAAGTGTCCCAGGGGGCGACGACAAGGGGAAGTTGACTCAGATTTTCCAATCCATTATCGCAAACAAACATCCAGGGGATAGTGATACCCGCCAGACTCCACTGCAAGATCATACACAGGACGGTGGGATTGGAGGAGTGCTTGGATGTCGCAGTCACGAACGGTGACAAGCCCGAGGGCTTGCGAAGCCTTTGCGAGGTACGCCAGCTTATCGTCATCGTCTCTGTGTCCCGTGCGTGTTGCCAAAAAATCAACCGGCATTCGAACCTTATTTCTGTGTCCAGGCCCTGCTGCCGTCTGCTGGGCGTTTTTCGAGATCTTGATTCAGAGGGACGACTCGAAGGAACGGGGAGTCTCTGACTACCCCATAGTCCTGTGATGTCATTCAATCCTTTTTCCTGTTGAACTACCATTGTGGGTTTCCGGATGAATCAGTCAGAATCGCTCGAAAATTGGTTGAACAATTTCGAGTTTATTTACTCGCTCTTTGGTATCCTTGACTCAAGCCATCGATCGCCTAGTGGAAACAATCAAGTTCTTTTTGTCATACTGGGAATCAAAACAGGGCAACTTAGGATCTACTGTGTTCGTTGCTTGCTTTGTGCTTTTTATTTTTATTTGTATACTATGTGTATCTGTAAGTTGTCTTTGTGAAGGGGATTCCTTGAACTTGTTAACTCCTACTCCCCTGTCTTTGTAACCATTGTAGGCATATACCCGCTTGAGAATAGCCTCGCGTACAACCGCACTTTGGACCCCAGGGGGTATTTAGTGTAGTGTTCACCTTTATACAATGTCACCCCGAGCCAAAGGTCGACTCGGGAGTTTCTCCTCCAAACGTTTGAGCAACACACCCGTGCAAGTCTCCAGAGACTGCGCCTCTTTTTCTGTGGCATCGGCACAACCAGCCCATCTGATCTTTAAATTTTCATCGATAAGGTAGACGTATCCAACTTTGCTATTCGTCATTCCCATAGGGTCACGTAGATATTCCATATTTTGGTTTGAGATCAGATAATTTTGGTGGAGTTCGGTGGGTACTGAAGAGCGGAGAGAATTTGAGAAGAGTTTCACAAGAAACGATTTGAGAAGGTTTTCCTGCAGATTAATTAGGACGTATTGAAACAGAGGATTCGCAGAATATCGAGCATAGGTATTAGTGGAAAAGCTCTGGGCGTGTGTCTGTGAACAGTCGTAAGGAACGGCTCAACAGGTTAGAAATCGACGAAGGGTACCTCAGATATTCGGGTCCCAAGCATTCCTAATATTGTGATTTTCCCGGGCAGTAGAACTGTCGTATCCTTGCGAATACCGTCTGTCAGACCTTTCCCATATATATTCGGCAAAAAAAGGGCTTTCTATTGCAGTAATAAGCACTGGCTACAATTTGCCGAAGAAAATAACATACGTCTTCTTTTATGAGCACTTTAGGGGCTATCCACGTCTTGCCTCCGTGCCTCCTCGTCATGTTCATATCATGGAAGTAGCCTTTTCCAGCTTCCTTAACCCTGACGGTCAATGGTAAGGAAATATGACGATCAAAAGTACTCGGAACATACAGGTGCCTACGTTGAGCCATTCGTGCCTCTTGGTCTAAAAGATCCTTAAGTTTTTCTGTCCGCGATCTTTCCACAGTGGTTGGTCGCTGCTTCACGCCCAGTGGTCGGTTCAAAGGCTGTAATGAGTCAACGTTCGTAGAAGGCTTGTCATTCGGGACCACGGCCTTTTTTGACTCTAGAACGAGATTCCTGCCCGTCGATGCAAACGTCCTGCATAAACATCGTATATGCGACGGATTACTCCAGGGAAGTCGATAAGCAGCAAGCATGGTCTACAAAGCAGCTAGACCACATTGAAATTCTTCGACCGTGTCCTGATCACGTGGATGATATAAACAAAGATAAATTGACGCGTTTCTTCTGAGTTAGTTGATTAAACCACTCTTGTTCTCAAACCACCACCATCTCAACCTTCGCCTTGCTTTAGTCCTCTTTGACATTAAATTATAGCCATGGTATGCAATCTGAGTTATCTTCCATTTATTCTCATTCATTTGAGGTATGTAATCTAGAGTGGGAAAGGTCAGTTAACCGACCGCTCAGTTTCTGTGTCTTGGATGCTGACTTAGTAGCCAGGAAAAGCAGGAAAATCATCTTCTGGTGGCAAGACTAGTAATGAGGGCAAGTCTCAATCGCGTTCTGCGAAGGCCGGTCTTCAATTCCCTGTTGGTCGTGTCCACCGTCTCCTGAAGAAGGGTAACTATGCCCAACGTGTTGGTGCCGGCGCCCCTGGTGAGTCAGGTTCTTGTCTCTTTTTTTTTTTTCCTCGGCTAATACTTCTGTCCCCGTAGTGTACCTTGCTGCAGTATTGGAGTACCTCGCTGCTGAAATTCTTGAACTCGCAGGAAACGCTGCTCGCGATAACAAGAAACAACGTATTGTTCCGCGTCATCTCCAGTTGGCTATCCGCAACGACGAAGAGTATTGTTTATTTCATTATAACAGTCGGTTGTCGTGCTGAATATTATTGTAGATTAAATAAGTTGCTGGGCGATGTTGTCATCTCCCAAGGTGGTGTTGTTCCTCACATTGCAGCGGTTCGTAGTCATGTTCTTACCCTTGTTCGTCCTTCCCTTATACATCTATTCAGGAACTCTTGCCCAGCAAGTCAAGCAGGTCCAAGAAAGATGCCGAAGAGGCTTGATATGTGTACTTTTTTGCATTATCTTTATACATTTCCCTTCCTCCTTGTATTCCAACTTTATACTGTGCATTAGTGTTGTATGTTCCCAATCTATTCGTTTTATAGATAAATATCCAACAGCCTGAGAAAGTCTCCCTTGTGGTTTATAGTGACGTAGTAAGTGTGCCTTTAACGTTAATGTTCAAACGTTCAACGTTCAACACTCACGCTGATGGATCAAAAACCTTCCATCCCACTGCCCCTGCCTGTAAGGAGAAAGCCCATATCACGACTGGCATCCCTCGGCGTTCCCGGAAAGCGTCTTGCCCCAGCCCTGAGTTCGCGTCGAGCATCTGTAACAGGCCTGACTCCAGGGAACAAAGCCCAGCGGACATCGAAAACGACTCACAAACTCGTTCTCCTTCCATCAGCTCCTCAAACAAAGCCTCACGTAGACGATGAAGATGACGACCTTACGTTGGGACCCGAGATTGATGGAGGAATTCGGGAGCACAAGAGCGCACCCGAACGAATGACAAAAGTCCAACGAAAGCTGGCGGGGTACAAGAGAATTACTGCCTACTGCATTGCAGAGTCGTTCAGGATGAGACTCTTATCCACATTTCTCAAGAGAGAACACAATGTTTCTCCACGAATTTTTGACGAAGCCCTATATGCGGTGGGTGCTATTATTTGTTGCAGAAGCAAGCTTGATATTTTTTTGCTTCTCAGATGTATCATCTCCCACTACTACCAGGTTATGGTCCAAATACCCACGTCCGGTCTTCAGCACCGCCGAAAAGGAAGAAAGGGACTTCAATGCTCGCACATCTTTCAGAAGCAGAGGAAAACGGATACGAAGGCGCCTACTTCACATCTGAACAGGTTCTTTCTCCTCCTATGCTGCAAGGTGGATACATCTCTCCAACCCATGAACCACGGAATATATTTGTACACTTCGCCTCTCTTCCTGGAGATCCAGATCGTATGATCGAGACTGATGGAGAAATTGATCCTGGTTTCATGACAGAACCGGAAGCTTTCTTACTCTCGTCGAATGACACGGATCCTGGTCGTTCTAGGTCGATGGACGGAAGGCAGGATAATAGAGATCGAGACAGCAGCCCTACAGACGCTGGAGTGGAGACGGACCCAGGTATTTACGGCCAAAGTTGGGAAAGGAAAGTTAAAGAAAAGCCCAATACACTGGAGGAGGATATCAAGGGTAAGGAAAGGGCGAAGGAAGAAGACTTGGCAGAAATTGTCTTCTTTGAATATGGTGTCGTCGTCTTCTTTGGTCTACAAGAGGGGCAAGAATTGGACATCTTGGATGATATGAAGACTGCCGGCATCGCGAAGAGAATGCTGACTTCAGAGGATTGGGAGATCGAAGAATGTCATTACACCGTATGTAGCCTCCTTCTCATCAATTCTCAAGTGTTAACAGCTTGGTAGCATGATCCCCATATTGCGTATCCACGCATTTATAACGATTTCTTCAGTAGGTTGTCACTATCTTTTACTGTCTGTCTGTATTGATGACAACGAAACAGCACTGAAATCCCGCTCCCACCTGCTGAAACTCTCGATAGCGCATGCACTAGCACAATCTACGTTGTTAGCTCGCTACGAGACGACAGCAAGACGTGTTCTCTCATCTCCGCTCACTGTTTCTATACCCACACAACTTGCCGAAAAGGGCGCTCTCCATCTACCCCGCCACGAAGCTTTGAAACTCACAGGCCGTTTGTTCAAACTTCGTCGTGATGTGAATTTGGTGTCGAATGTTCTCGACGTTCCCGAACTATTCTGGAGTGAGGCCAGCCTAAAAGCGCTATATGACGCAGTGAGAGAATACATGGAAATAAAACGAAGAGTGGAGTCTCTGAATGAGAAACTGGGTGTGGCGAGCGATTTCGTTCGTCCTTTATTTTACCGTTCTCCTTATGAAAAAAATCTTACTGATGCCTAATTTTGTAGTTGGATGCCATTCACGACCACCTGAATAATAATGCAATGCACCGTATAACATGGATTGTCATTTGGTACATTTGTTTCATCTTTCAACTTTCTACCCGTTCTGACCAGGGTTTGCAGGCTCATTGTTGCTGCCATCGTTGTTGAACTCGTGAGTTTCAGATCCTCGATCCTTCGGGCTTGTTTTCGACTTCGATTATTTTAGGGTGAAATTATTGCGCGCCTCATTTTTCACAGCTCGACTGTGGGCCACACAGGAATCAGAACAGCAGCAACAAATGCGTTTCTACGGACATTGAAAAAAAAATGAACCTTGTTTATTGTGGTTGTAGTTCGTTATTTCTGATACAGATAATCAATTCATTCAGGGCCTCGTTTGAGTTGATTCACATCACAGACACCTCAATGGCGAGTTCAGTAGTAATCCCGCTGGACATTATTGTCTCGGCGATCGATGATCATGACCATCGTTCGCTCAAATCATGCGCCCTGGTATCCTCCTCATTCCTCCTCCCATGTCGAAAACGCCTCTTCTCTAGTATTTCTCTCCGCAGTGAGCGTGCCTGCCAGAGGCTTCATCAATTCCTTGTCGAAAACCCGGTCATCCAGGCGGACGGGCGTTTCCGAGTCCAAAAATCCCATTCATCGCTGATCTCCGACCTTCGACTATTCTATTGTCTGAAGAGTTTCTACATGTGGCATGCTTCCAACTGGAATGACTTCAGCAGCGAACTGAAGTATGCACTCTCGACTATTATACATACATCCACCATTAAAACCCCCCACTTCTCCAAACTTGTCAATATACCAACGTCACTCCTCCAGGGCACCCACCTAACAAAACTGACGTTATGGTCCATCTCACCCTTGGACCTCTTCGATTTCAAAGGCAACCAGCCGAGATTAGTGCTGGCATCTTCAGAGGGAGTGCCAAACACGGTGATTGACCATTGCGAATGGGGGTTTTGTCTAGCGCCTAATACGAGTTTTTCTACACCTGGTTATCCCCGTTAATTTGGATATAGGGGATCTCCCTGAGCCGGTATTCCTGCCATTCATGTGCCATCTACGTGTCTTCGAAATCCTCATCTACCCGGACTCTGCGGGAATCCCTGACCTGGAGATCATGATCCATTCACTTCGTGTCAGCCTCTCATCTCCCGCTATACTTGAACATCTCAAAATCCGCATCACAGACTGGAGTATCCACTCCGGTTGCGGTGCGCTTCTTCGCTCTCTACCCGTTGCAGTTGTCTGGAAACTGTAAGACAGCCGGAGCCCCACGCACAGCCGCTACACCAAAAGGTCCGATAACAGAAGAGATGTCTCTTCTGCCAACCGGGGCTATATATGGTGAGTAAGCCGGCCAGCCTTACAGAAACACCTCAACTCCATCCATCCGGCTCACGATTACAAAGAGTTGATATTGATACGCCTTTCATTACAACGTAGTAGGAGATTGTGACGAAACTGAAGTCGTGGAAGCTATCCTGCGCGTTTTACCTTTGCTTCGCGAGAGGGGCATTCTGTTCGTCGAAGCCACCGAGGCATGAGATGGTGACCCGAGTATTCTAGAGAGGGAGACAGTTAACTTTAGAGGCATGATCAGCAGAACTTGCCGTGTCCATCATATTCATTTCTCTCCCAAGTCGTTCTTGAAATACTACTGGTGGTGACATAGGGTACTGAATCAGAGATAAGTGAATGAAGTGCACGCCCCCGCAGCCTCATCTTGTTCAATTTATATGGCCTTTGCAGTGGCAATGATAATAATTGAAGCAGAGTAGGAGTTTCTACGTTGTCAACACATGTTCATCTCCTCCTGCATAGGTATGCTTCTCTTCTCCACCCTCCAAATTTACGTTTGTTCTGCTCGTTACACCATCACTGGTGTTCATCCTCCTTTTCTATATATCCCTTGATTGTGTACCCCATCCGATGGTCAAGTTACATACTAGATACAGCGTGGTGACAAATCCCTCTCAAATCAGATATCTAAACTTTACTTGGTCACTTCTCTCCAACCCGAGAAAATGTAGGATCTCCAGATCCAATTTCCACTCCGATCCCATAGGAAATTGATCTGCGGAGACCTTGGCGCATATCACCACCTCTTTCAACTCCGGCCATCCACTGCTGGTCAGGGTTTCATCCAAAAGGGCGTATTCGTCACCTATTTCGAACGGATATAACGCTTGCAACCTTGATAACTCGACTACAATGTTGATGCACTGCAGACAGTTTTTCCCTCTCAGTTGTTGTAGTTCCCTGGCGAATCCTCTAAGGAATACGTATTCCAGCCTAAACCGTGGTTTGTGGATCAAGGCTAATTTTTGGAGCGTTTTCAGAACAGGACTGAGGAGTCGATAAAGGCCCTGGAAGTGATCGATATGCACTGGAGAGTGAATGAGTACTTTACATGCGGTTATCTCTTGAAGACTCACAATTCAGTTCCAATTCTACCAAACTCTGTGATCTATCGCAGAGAGGTTGGAAAACGTCGAATTTCTGTTCATCGAATATCGCAAAGGCCGCCTTTTCAAGGGCAGTGAAGTCGATTGCAGGAGTGCCATTATTTCGATTCGCTGTCATGACTCCGAATATCTGGTGTCTGTTGCATAAGAAACCAAATTCTTCGAGCCGAAGAGGATCTGCAGTGGACTGGGGATCTGGCGGATGCCATGATTCGAGGCAATGGATGTAGAGTTTCTTCAGGTTAGTGGCATTTTCGAGCACTAGCGAAATAGGAGGCTGTATGTTTGTAGAAACATGGAGATCGAGACGGGTGATTGTGCGTGCGCACCAGCATGAAAGTTTGATGCCGAAGAGTTGTGATTTTCGTCCCGCCCTCGGAGGTGTCGGTATATACAGGGAAAACGAGGACAGATTCGATATGTACTGGAGAGCGTGGAACAACGGCAGTGGCGCCGCGTGCTTCTGGTTTGCACATTGTATCCGATCGTGATACTCGATATGTCGAATAAGCTGGCCAATGGCCTCTGTTTGGTAGATGATATCAGAGAAGCGACTGAGAGAAATACGATTCTGTAAGGTTGCAGTGGTAACGCCACAATCGACGCAGGCATAGATCGACAAACTGGCCCAAATGCGTGGACGGCACAGGTCAAGCCATGCTTTACAAACGAGGGCACACTGCTTGAGAGATCGGAGACCATAATGATGAGCGGCGATAGCGTCGAGTGTAACGTCGACGAGGTCGAAAGGGAGTAGCCCGAAGGGTTCGCCAGCAGGTGGTATCGTGAGCGCCATGGCCAACCCAGGACTAACTTGAAGGACATGAGCATTTCAGCGGTTCACAGTCGGAGTTCGAACCACACCCTCACAGGCGTGTGAATTCTGCAGGTTCAATCCTCAGTATACTTTCGTGCTCGTCGGACACGAGCACTTTTACGACAGGCTAGTGAAGATCGATACCTCCTTGATGAACTTCTCCTAGGCATGCTAGATTACGCGCCGGACCCTTCTGGACAACGATACGTCGCCACCGTTCTCCACATAGCAAATAAGAAAGGGATCGTGGCAGTAACGGATGCTGCCAAAGCGTGGTTGGACTACCTATTCTTCCCGAGTCAGTTCAGACCCATGCCTTCTGTTTCGTGGTCATGATCAACTTACTTCTTGAGTATTTAGTGTTGACTCTATCCAAGACCACAAAAACGGTGCTCAGCAGTAGCCAAACCCCTACCCTCGATGACACGGCGATTCAAATCCAGGTATCCACTCGGCGAATGAATTCATATACAGTTGATTCAATTTAAAGAATGCAGAACAACATGATCTCAGATTCGCGGTGAGTACAAGCCTTCGCCTTCTCTTACTCTTTCAACTATATAATCACCAGGTTGCCGCACGCGAGCAATACCGCTGTGCTATTACCAAAGATTTCGATTTTGCTCGTGCGATGGAGCTCACAGTCCAAGGCAAGGAAGTACCCCCATCGCATCAAATGCGGATGCAAGCCGCGCACATCATACCGTTTTCGCTCAACAAATTTAACGAAGAAAAGGACCTCGTGAGTCGCATCTTTTTCATATTTCTAACTCTAATTCTTTGGGAAAGAAAGATGCAGCTTACACCTGGGACATGCTTCAAGCTTGGACAGGTCTCGACCCCCACCAGCTCGTCGGATCAAACATAAACTCACCTGAAAATGCCATCTTTATGAACGATCTCGACCACTTCCAGTTTGGAGGTTTCTTCTTTTATTTTGACAAGGATGAGGTTAGGAACTACTATATTTCCGATTCCGGGGTTCACACTGTTCGCAGTATCCAAATTCCCCTAACAAGTATAAAGTGCAGATGGCCCGAAAGGGCCAGTTAGCCAACGGACATGCAACTGCCGATGTCGAGTTTCTGGCGAACACAGGGGTTCCGTCTCCTAACCCTCAGTTCCTCAAAATTCATGCCGCCTTTGCGAAGGTTCTCGCCCGCAGTCAGGCTGCTGCGTACATGGATCGTATCAAATCGAGCAACCAGAGGGGTGCGCCGACGGGTGCAAGCGCAGAACATGACTTTGCAACGCTCCTTAGATACAAGCTGCGGGCTTCCGCGCCTTAGGATCCACCCTACGATGTTTTTCACATTTGTATCAATCATGCTTTCTATTGTTGATGCTTTTATGCAAACTGCTTTTTGTCTGTTAGATGCTCCTTCAATGACTTTTTTGAGGCAAGATCGGCCACAGCGGATACAGGCCTCACCGGCTCCCCATTGCCATTGACGTCAATATTGACAGCACCACCGGGTAGCTGACCAATTACGACTTTGATTGTCCCCCCTCGACAGCTAGAAGAGTCTCCGTGGTATTACCGCATCGCAATCATCATATCCTCCGCAAAGTGTCCCGCCTCAACCCTATTCACAACAGCCAACCATTTCAAAACCAGTACCCGTTCCTGTTCCTTCTCTTCTGTGCCAGGTACACCTCAGCTGACCTCACCACCATGGATGAAGCCTGGTCGGAACGGTGAAGCTTCTCCAAAGTGGCTTAATATCTTGCCCTGGGCATTGCCCTATTTGTATGAAGTCAAATGGTGGAGCTTTGAGACGATATCATATGAGATGTTGACTGGCATCGTGAGTGTCCTTTGCTCTGCATTCTTCTCTTTCGGTTGCAACAGAAGAGCTGATCATGATTTATACGTTTACAGTCCGATGTCCGTTCGTGTGTTGCAGGACGAACTGCATTTCCCGGATGATAGAGCTATCAGTCCAGATATGAAGACTTCGCTCATGCTTTATGTTTCTGCAAGATTTTTACCTTAAATTTGGTCTATATTTCAATTTAATTTTTATTCCAGACGATGTGGCTGTCACTGTCGACAACGTCACTACACATCCAGAACCACCCGTCTCGTCGCTATGTAAAGAAGCGCGTTGCAAACAACTCAAGTCCACACACACGACGCGGGTCATTTTCTGATGTGATTCGTCTCTCTCATACACTTAGCCCTCGTAGCGGGTCATCGATCTTTGAGTATTCTTTGTACGTCGCTCACCCGAAGCCTTTGTTATACTGACCAACCTTCAAGCTTCATTTGCAGTTAGGCTGAGATCAGTCTGCTCCTACTTTTATTACTTGTCGGTTTCACTGGCGAATCCGGACGATGGCAATAGTGTTAGAAAAGAACAGAAACAACATTTCTCTTTTTGTTGGTACCATTCCGAAGAATTAGCGTCAAAGAAGGCAAGAGGCTGAGATTGCCACCAGCAATTTTATGAGAGGAAGCCTAAGTGAACCTCAATCCCAAATATATTTTCCCCCGAGTTGAGGGTTGGCTTGGAAAACAACAGATGTGTAAAAATAAATTATTCTACAGAGATGACAACAGTTACATTTACGACACGAGACATTCCAGTCAAGCAGAAGTAGATATGAAGTCATAAGTGGTTGAACGGTTTGGTCTCACTCACTGTCGTCATCATACTTGCTCCCTTCTTCATACTCCCATTCACTCCCTCCTTCATCATCCTCCACTTCGTCCGTGTCGTCCTCCTGGCCCTCATCCGAGGAGGCATTCTGAAAACCCATAACATGTAAGAACAAATAGCATTCAGAAGGGCTTTATCTTACCTCTGCGATCCCCGCAGCTAGACGAGGTCGCTTTAGCCGTTGCATCGAGGGTCGCGGCGACGGCCGTTTCCTACTATTTTCGGCGTTCCACCGTGAGCTTCCTGTACCCGGTAGGCTGAGGTTCTGGCTGATCACCTGGACTTGTCGGAATTGGCGATCGACAGGTTGTGTCATGAATTCCTCGGAACGGTTGTCCAGGATGAATTGGAGAATCAAGCGCTGAAAGGCTTCAGGGATGTATTGTTCGCGATTCCGCACATCGGTTTTGTCAAGCCAGTGTCTGTCGACAACAAGAAAGGCTGCCAGGTTGCTGAGCAAGGGCAACAAGAATCGGAAAGCAAAATGCGTGACTTCTTCCAACGATTCCTCTTCACTCAGTGACCGGAGCAAACCAGTACGTAACTTAACTGATGATCCTGTCAAGCCTGTCCAAATATTGGGATTGATTCCTTCCTTTTTACGGTGTGCAGGTTGCGCACCCACAACCCAGTAAAGCAGGAGCCAAAAGACAGACTCGGCGTCGTGGTCAAGTTCGTGCCTCCACTGGCGATTGATGCTATCTGGCGAGGGCTTACGGACCACCTTATCATCTTCGACCGGGAATTTCCTGATTCGATCCGGGTAGTGACGTGCATAAATTTCGGGTACTTGAGGGGCGATGGCACCGCGTTTAGGAAGCAGCACGGCACCTCCTTGTTGAACGGCACGCGATGAAGACAGGCGTTCCATGACGTCGTTAAGTAAGGGCTGCTCATAGAATAAGCATAAGGAGTGACTCACGGTTCGGATAGTTCGCTTGAACCGACGTTCCTGGTTGTGGTCAAGTCGTTCAGCATTGTTGAAATCGATGAGGAGAACATTTGTTTGGTGGGGACCGGCGCTAATACCATTGGTCAGTTACTCCAATCCCAACGGTCGATCTGAACATACCTCTCACGCAGGAGATATTTAATGAAGCAGAGGGGCACTTCCTTGGGCTTTCGGGTCTTCTAAATAAAGCACATTTCCTTTGCTGATGTCGCGGTGGATGACATTGCGATCGGAGCGTAAATACCGTAACACTACAAATGCGTGAGGACAAAAACATTGTTGGTCAAGATTGAATTACCTTCCAGAACATCGAACACAATCTCCAACATCCCCTTCAGAGTAGGAACACTGGTAATAGGACTTCCTGATTGCCGTAGTCCCATCCGGTGTTTGTTTCTGGCCACGTCGAAGCGCTCAGGCATGTCGATCGATTTGTGGTAGACCTCTTGACCGTGAATGTGGGTGAGGATAGTGTACTCGTCGAATCGAGGGTCAGGCCGGCAGAGTTGGTCCTTGAACACAGTTAAAACTCGGCCATCGATCTTAATGTCTGAGTGGGGATTCAAAAGGATATGCGTGCGAGTTCCAAATGGATTGGTTGCGAAAAACCGGCGCACTCTAATTCCCTCTTCGTTTCAACCGTCGACTCCAGCCCCCAGAGGTATGCGAATGGTAAACATTACTCGGTCAACAAGGGGAACCATGTCCACGTAAGATTGATCCATAAAATAACCTGGGTCGTAAAGTCGAAAGACAAAAGCATACATCAACTTGTACAATCTCGGATGCGTCCAAGCAGCAGAGAAGCGACGTAAGCCTTTAAGCTTTACCACCAATCCCGAGAAGGAACGTGACCCCCTCGTTCGATATGAGTAACCCTTGAGCGACGTGGAGGTCAGGTCTCGCAAGAAGGAGATAATGCAGGTACGAAATGGCTTGTTTCTTCTGCTCTTCCGAGTCCCTGCAGAAGCGACTTCACCAGCGAGTCGGATGCAGGGCCACAGAGTGGTATTGTCATCTCCCCAATGCTTGTCGAAAGCGGCAGTGAAATCGGGCTTGCACTGCGTATCCGTTACGTGCCCGCGATGGGCATTGTTTCCAGTTGATTTGAACACCAAGAGGGGCTTGTTCAGGAAATCTGGAATTAAGACTCGTCAAGAGATAATGACCTGAGAAGGAGGTACTCACGTTTCTCCTTCATGGATTCGGTCATGGTGTTAGCCGCCTGAACAAAGTTTGTAAAACTAAATTCGCTGGCATCCGTGGTGCCCTCTCCAGTGGCCTCTGTGTCGGCCTCTGCGCTGGCCTTTCCACTCGACTTTCTGCTCGCCTTCTTTCCACTAGCTTTCTTTCCGTTATCCTTCTTTCCACTAACTTTCTTTCCGCTACCCTTCTTCTTCTTTCCACTGGGTTGCGTTCTGCTAGGTTGCTGTCCGGGGGGATCAACTTTGAGAAACGCTTCGTCAACTCCCAAGAAATCTAGAAAATCCTGTTCCCCGAATTTCGAAAGCTGCCAGCTGGTGGAGATCCTTGTCATATCCAAAAGCTTGAACTTCATCGCGTTTGTGATCCGCGAAATGTGGAGAACTCTTATCCTGTTCTCTGCGTCACTCCGGCATCAAGAGATCCTCTTCTCCTCGAATAGCCAGTGTATGCAAACTATCAGCATCGCTTACTGGTGACAATGTGGGAGTTTCGGGAACTGCTAAATCAGAATTGTTACACATCATCACAACATCATCAGCACACCTCATTGATAACGAAGATTCGAGTTTCGCCAGCTTCGAGGCTGAGCGCTGAGCTTGCAATGATCGATCACGCAAGTACCCAAGAGTCCGTGTCAGAAGGAACCAAAACTATAGCAACATTTCAGAATGCGCGAGAAGTAAACATTACGAATGCAACCTTTGTGTTGAACGCAGGTGCAGATGAAGGGCCTAGTAGGGCACTGGGTACGTCAATATTCGCTCAGGATTGACTGTTGTGGATAACGAACCTATATGAAGGGATTGGGCACTTGGATACAGCCAGTTAGTCACTGATAATGATCGGGAAGACACCTACTTTACTTCACTATCAGGAACTCTACCCACTGTAACAGAACCGGTATCGACTGCATCATTTACTACCAGGTAAGTCCTTTCCGCAAGGTGTATTATCATTTCGACCCACAATACCTACCAAGTCGGAGTGCGGAAGATACCTCCGCCAACTCGTCACAGGCAGGAAATCCACCTCATCAAGATCGAATCTCAGCAGCAGTCCTCGTGGTTTGTGCTGGTTCCCTTTAATCTGTCAATTCCCATTTAACATAACTGTAGACTGATGGCCCCCATGGTTTTCACACAACGAGTGAGTGTATCACTCCGCTTTTGCTTGCTGCTAGCTGATCACGTCTGCAACTGCGAATCAGGACACGCTAATGTTGGAAGCCGTGTTCCACTGACTGTCAGAGCCGACCACGATATCTATTATAGTCAACTTCTTATCAAAGGAAGGGGCTCTCCGATGTGGGTACCAGGGCCAGACTTGAATCTCCCTGAAGAATATCGACGGGAAGGCGTCATGATTGGCGATATTGGAATACTGTACAATCTTGAGGGATTCAGCTTCCTTTTCAATATTTTTCTGCCTGCAGATCATCCCATCAATATTGGGAGGGTCCCTGATAACTTTGAACCTCTTGATTTTTCGAAACTTCGGCACGAAGTGAAGAAGCAGACTCTTTTTGGCCGAGGAGACTATCTTGCAAGTTCTTCTGTGCAGAAGTTGGACAGTGTCGACTCATCGTACGTACAAGTTCTTGACGAACAACGCGTGTTTCTGATCATTTTCTTATAGCAATCTGATCTTCGAAGCTTCTGCCACGGAAGGTGCAATTCTCACCATGCCTGATGGCGCTACAACAGAAGACTTAATGAGCCGGAAGTCCATAAGACAATATGTGGCTAAGAATGCTGAGAGTTGGTATTGGTTTGTGCGTGAAGTCCGCGAACGAGAAGTTGAGAACGGAGACATTCGTCTTGTCGTAGGTTGTGACAGGGTTTCCTCATGGGGGATTGCTACTTTTTCTAGCAGTACTGAACATCAAGTTCGTCTTGAGTTTAGAGCCCGTGATGACGTCTCGGAGACTTACATGTGGAATTGCGTTGGCACTGGGAGCGGAAGAGTGGGGCCATACGAAGAGGACATCAGGGACCTCAGGACGGACACAGCCGATCTTAAAAATCAGTTTGTGTTCCTGCGCACATTGAACTTCAACCTCACCGGAGAAATATGGAACAACTTAGTGGTCCATCAAGTACGGTCCCTTTATACATCTCAACAGGGCGATAAAGCTGCGTCGGGTCGCCAGCCAGGTTCTAGTGGGGAAGGTTCAGGCGGTGGGGAATCAAGTTCCACCTATGGGGTAACCTTTCAGGCCTCGCAATTTGGATCGTCCGTCAGTCTTCTTCAGTCATTTTCATTTGTCTGTGTATGCAATTATGATTATTTCAGGTTGTTCATCCTGCAAACCCTATAAATAGGTGCTTGATGGAAAAGGTAATGAACATTTCAGTATGCGCGGTTTAGGTTTTACTATTTATGATCAACTAGTATCCAGAAGCACGAATTGCTATCACTGAGGATGAAGATTGGATGTCGGTGATAAGCCAGGTATTTTCTTCTGTAGCGTCTCTGAAGCCTGTATTGATTCCTTGTCACAGCAAGATATTGTGTTCCCTGGACCAGACGAACTCTGTGCCCGACTCCTAGCAACCCGCGAGATATCTGAGGAGGATGGTAAGGCAGTTATTAATTACCACATGTTGCTTAGCTGATAGCATGGGAAGGTGTCGTGACTTTCAAAACGCAGGAGGATTCACCCCACATCGAGAACAAACAGCTGTCGAATTCGGATTCGAGTAAGCGAAGCAGTTCAAATTCCGCAGAAAAACCACGGAATGTGGTCGCAGATACGGACAAGCAGGAACTGGCTGTAATGAAGGTGTGCTTATCGCCTTTATACGAAATACTAGATTTAACCGTGTCGACCAGGTCGTACCTGGAGAATTGGCCATCATTGGTGATCCCAGCGAGAATCGCGAGATCATTTATGGCGACCAAATTGGCATGGCGAATTTGTCAGTGAAGGATGATCCAGGGAATAAGAAGGTTTTAAATTCAATTGAGATGTTGCTTGAGGGACCATTCAAACATGGTGTGTAGAAATTTGTGCATTTCCTGCATCACAAAAATTTAACTATTCTCTGCTGTTATTGCGAAAAGTGAAATCGGACGCTGTTGGACTCCAAGAGGTAAGCCACACTTGCTCCCTTCGCTGGCTCAAAACATCAACCGTCGTCTCTAGGCCAAATCCTTCTACTTCATCCCTCCACTGCTTCGTCTCCCTTATTTCGTCGGACGAGAAACTTTATATGCTCGCCTCCAAGCGTTGTTTGGTGCCACTACCGCTTCAGCCCCATCAATTGTCGTACTGATTGGGATGGGTGGGGCGGGAAAAACACAACTTGCCCTTGAATATTGCCGACGCATGAAAAACTCGGGAAAATTTCGGGCAATATTCTGGCTTGATGCTTCTTCCCGTGATACCCTGTACAATTCGATGGGGACTGCCGCCAAGCATCTGATTCCTGATCGAGTGTTCGACAACCCTGATGCTGCAGTCGCTTCAGTCAATGACGTACTCTCAACATGGAGCGAGCAATGGCTACTAGTTTTCGATAATCTGGACAATCCTGAAGACTTGCCTGGCATCGTTAGCTTCTTCCCAGCCAGTCACCGTGGCTCTATTCTTATTACCAGCCGTCTCGCTGCTTCCAACGAGTTAGGTCAGTCAGTCGGACTTGATCGTATGGAGAAAGAGGAGGGCCTCAAGCTTCTGATTGGCTCTTCAAGGGGAGATACTGATGAGGTCGATGCTGCGGAGGAGATTTTGAGCCTAGTAGGGAGTCTCCCATTAGCCATCGATCAGGCACAATCCTACATTTCGAAGCGACGACTTGGCCTTAGGGTCTTCTTGACCGAATATGAGGGACGGAAGCAGAATTTCATGCAGGAAACTCCACGATCATGGCGGTATCGGCGCGTGTTACCGGGCAAGGAGAAGGGGGTTTTTCTTAACCTGTTGACTACGTGGGAAATGTCGCTACAGTCGCTGGGCGTTGGTGAGCAAGCGGCAGAGTTAGAGAAGGTTATAACGCTTTTTGCGTTCTTCAATCCTGTCAACATCGGCGAACGACTTTTCAGTAACGGTGCTGATGACGGCAATCCGACAAGCTCTCCAATGACCATTTTCAAGGACGATGGTCGCTGGAACCACCCCAAATTCGAAGACGCTGTGGTGAAGATGACGGAGCTGTCGCTGCTTCAATTTTCGCACTGCAATGAAAGTGAAATCACCGTATCACTTCACTCCATGGTGTCCGAATGGCTTCGTATGCGGTTGGACAGAAGCTCGCAATCCACCTTTCTTAACATTGCCATATCACATTTGCAATCTCACCTGGGTTCTATTGGTCATAGTGACCACAAAACACGGCGAGAGGCGCAAGCACACCTAGATACCATCTGGCGGGGCGTGGAGAGTTTTGACTTGGGTGACCACATTTTGGAAGCTTGCATAACGTTTGGTAACTTCTACCGCGATCAGGGCCGCCTTAAAGATGCGGAGATGATTTACAATCGTGCGCTGGGTGGTTGTGAGAGGATGTTGGGTCCTGAGCATCCAACCACGCTCTCCGCCATCAACAACCTGGGTCTCCTCTACACCAATCAAGGTCGTCTCAAAGATGCGGAGATGATGTACAATCGTGCGCTGGCCGACAGAGAGAAGGCATTGGGTCCTGAACACCCAACCACGCTCTTCACCGCCAACAAGAAACCACAGAATGTATCAGTACATACACACTTCGAGGATTTCCTAAACACCCCACCCATCCGAGAATTCGGCACTAGCCTTAGGTTACCGCTCTTCGACTTTGAAGAACCACATAAAGCTGAGGAGTCCGTACTGAAGCCTATTTCCGCCAACGTCCCCTTTCGTAACCTAACACCAATTGACCAAGCTCTTCAAAGTCGTCTCAGAACTTTACATGTCGGAGGTGGCGCCGTCACATCGGGAACCCTGCAAGGTCTGCTACAGTTCCTCATTATTGGCTTTGGTGAGCAGAGAACGCTCCTTGTCTACTCATTTGTTTAGACTCACAACTTGTAAGGCATGCCGGGACACAGCAGTTATCGTGACACCTTCCTCACCGCATGTTCTGAATTGATTACTCCCGAAGGTCTATTTCAAATACTTTCACGTCGACTGTCTGAGGATCCATCAAATGAAGGATACACGTACGCTCTTCCCTGCTATCTCTTGCCCTGGATACTCATGTAGATCCAGAATCTTCGCGTTCATTGTATACTGGCTGTCGTCCAAATGCTTCTCCCCAAATGAAGAATTGCTCTACAGGATCAAATTTTTCTGTGAGGAGGTGATTCGATCGTATCCCTACCTGAATTCTATCGCGGAAGAAACACAGCGACTGATCGACCGCAAGGTATGGATACCTCTAAATTAAACAATTCCATACAAATTGTTGACCACATTAAGATATCACAGATGGCACGACCTGCACTTGTGCGGGCTTCAAAATCTCCGATCCTCCGATCCTCTGATATGACGCCACGCGACCTTGCCATAGCCCTCGGTCTTCTTGAAGGCGATAATTACAAGGCCTTGCAACCCTTCGACTACCTTCAGCACCTATC
>Ga0307517_10005704_pt1 | contig 18651 bp, 19 predicted proteins | sample 23_EM_MG_FD_194515 | JGI IMG/M metagenome (GOLD analysis project Ga0307517, IMG submission 194515) | Populus trichocarpa ectomycorrhiza microbial communities from riparian zone in the Pacific Northwest, United States - 23_EM | ecosystem: Host-associated > Plants > Roots > Unclassified | place... | reverse complement strand
TCTCTCGCTATGCATTGTCAGCCTCTGTTGGATTTAGAAACCTTTGACATCTGTTGACTCTTCTGTTGGTCTGTCTTCGCTGCCCTCCACATTCCGTTCCCTGCATTAACGCTACTCCTACCTCTTCGATCGCCTTATGTTCTATGTTCTCGTTTATTATTTATTTATTTGACTCGGGTGTGGATATGTGTATGTATAACAGGTGCTGAGGTACCCATATGACGCCTGGGGCGGGTTCTTGTTCGGTCGCTAGTTCTAATAATATTAATTATCGACTGAGGGCCTCTGTTGAGAATCAATATTATTAGTGTTCGACGACATATCAGCCCAATATCAGCCTGGGTCGGTGGTGACGAAGGAGGATATGGAAAGGATATGGGATAGGAAATGAGGTTGGTGTCTGCGTCAACAGTGGGAACCACAGTGCTTACCCATCCCAAGGTCTCTCGTGTATCTTCATCTCAACCTCCTACGCCGACGACGACCACTCTTCCGAAACGTCGAGATTGGACACATACACCGTCCTTTCCTAATACGTCAATGTCAAGAAAATGGACACGACGAAGAACTTACGGGCGGTGGTACGAGGGACGAACGAGCGAACATTGCCGACATAATGGCTCGTTGATCTACAAATTCAGTGGATGGTAACCGGGTAGTGGGCGGGACCTTACCAGGCAAATCCTTCCCGCGGCGGACACGTTACGCGACATGATACACCTGGACTGGCCAATGTCAGCGCCAACTGGGAAAGACGACGAGGGAGGGGAAAAACATTCCGAACCGACGACGTGTGTGTCGGGAGTCCAAGTCCCAGATCTAGACACGAAGGTGAATATGTCAGTATCAACACGAAATCACAGCGCACTAACTTACCGGTCTCTCCAACTCGTGTGCGTCGTCGTCGCCGTCAGTCCAGCCAGCAGTCTACAGCCTATCAACCAGCGCACAGTTTAATGAAAACGAAATCATGAGACTTACCTTGGAATGGCAGCGGTGGGAGGCGGGAGGAGGAGGAAGATGCAGAGGCAGGTCGAACGAAGCATCGGGGATGGTTTGAAGGGAAACGGTGACTGGGTATTTATACGCTCAGGTGTCAGGGACGGATTCGAACACGGTCCGTCGAGTTTGGATCAACAAACACCCTACGCGAATATCCTCCCTCCTCCCCTCTTTCTCTTTTTTTGCGTCAATTCATTAGTATTTACCATGTATATCACGTATATATCATGAATATATTAATTTTCGTGGTCCACCGGAAAACAGCGCTGTTTGGGAATATGAATGAAATATGATCTGCGTCTTCCCTCCTTCGTCTCAATTCCATTCACCCAGGCCCCACTGAAAACCAACCGGAGACCCAATACATGGGACCCGAACAATACATACGCGATATCCCGGTGACCTGAAAATTCGAATCCAAGGAAATCAGAGAAATTTTAAAAAACCGCACACCCTAACGAAACGGGTAGGGTGCACAACAAATCCCCAACCAGTTTCGTACAATTCGGCGGCCAATTGAGAGGCCGTAGGGTACTAACTACATAAGAAATAGAAGGGTCTATGACAGGACCCTTGATGTAAGTGAAACCCAGGTTTTTTGCTGCGTTTTGTGAAAATGGGGGAAGGAGGAGAAGGGTCGGGACTCGGGAGGGAAGGAGGTGTATTTGGAATTGCGTTGGGATATGTGGCGAGTACTCATCGTTTCTGGTGTAAATATGGTGTAGGTACTCACGTAAATGAGATTCTACATGTTTATTACATTCTAATTGTGCGCAAAGGGGTTGGTGTTGTGATTTGAGCGCTCGTGAACACAGTTGCAGGAATTTCAAACAATACAAAGCTTCGTCGCTCCCTTTCTTTCATGGTACATTGATGGTACATCCAAATTATGTCAAGGGCACTATAATTAACCATATACATCCCCAAAAATCCAGGAAACCCTCCCAATCAAGCAAACGAGCTCGGAACCGCATCCCTCGCATCCCAACTTTGAAATCTGTGCCTTCATTCCTTGGGATTTCCGTAATTTCGGGTAGCTTGGTATGTATAAAGGACCCTTAAAGAAGGTTCTAATGTTGGAATTCGGAGATGCCGAAATGGAGGAATGGGGTTGTGTAAGGTCTTGTGTACCGAGCGCCGACGAGAACTCTTCGAGTTTGTCGCACTTCGGGCTGGTTCGACTTGGCTATTTCAGAAGCTATCGAGTCGTATGAGATGGTCTATCTGAGGATGTTGAGGGGGAGGTATTTCCAACGGTGCTGTTGAATGTGAGAGATACTTGAGATCAATCTGTGAAAATTCCAAGTTCAGCATGAGTTTTCGTACCTTTCCACGTCGGATTTCCGAAATTCGGGTCCGATTTAGGGTCGTCTTGTGTCTCTGGAGGAAAAGGGATGGCGAGAACTGTTAAGCGCACACGCTTCCCAGATCGAGGGTCGCCAGTATTCATTAGAGGCGGCGCTTCACCGATGTCCCCGAGCGTCAGAGGTGGCCGTGGTTGTTTCGGTATTTCCGGTTTCTCGAGAGCGTTGGCGTTCTTTGTGCCTTCCATAGCGTTATCCCTGTAAACGTTCAGTTATGAAACCAAAAATTCGAGTCTTCAAGAGATTTACATCGTATAGCTCTGTTATAGCTTTGAACAGAACGTGTTGACTGGATGGGAGTTTATATGTCGCTCATTGATCAGGGTCCAGGTTCATATACCCGTGCACATGTGTGACAAATATGATCTTATCTCTATCTTTTCCTTATTTTCCCACCCTTCGCCGTGTATATATATACAAAGAGATCATTCCCCCTTTATACGCCTGGCTTACGAAGTAACGACTTTCGACTATTTACGAACCTCATGCTGTTCCCAATGTAGTTGTACTTTTATTACCTTTTATATCTCAACGACTTCCGAAATGTATAAATAGTGGCCTTCCTGTACTATGATTCCCCCTAGTGAATTCAGTACTGTTCTTGTGTTCGCTACCCTAAGTTTTCCCGTGCCATCTCAGTAACAGTTGTCATCCACCTGTCCCATATTTTGAACATCTACTGCTCTAAACTTCTCTAAACCCTCTCGACTCTAAACCTTCTCTACCTTCCCCGCCGACTGCCCTTCGACCGGACTACCTCGGATTGATCACCCGACTCCTCCACCAAACGGCAGCCTTTCCATTCCCGACCAACTAAGTATAACCTCCGAACACATGACAACCTCCTCCGTGCACCCTGACTCTCTCCGTGCCCGAACTGGCCAAGCTGCTGCTAAGAAAAGCCCTGCTGATGCTGTGAGCACCTCGGATCATGAGAATCCGAACCCCAGTATGCTTAGTACTAGATTGTTCGATGATTTTCGATCCAACGATGACTACCCAAGATTCCCATCACCATCTCGTGCGAGTCCGGGATCATCCTAGCAAAGGCAACTCTAAAAGTAGAGGGAGTGCTGAGCCAATCTACTCCTCGGTCGGTCCCGGTTAAGCGCACGATTTGCATCCTAGAAGCACACATTTATTCACCAAGTTCGTTGTCTTGGAGTATGAATCCTGCAAGGCTCTTTCAGTGAATGAGAAAATTTAATGATTTATAGGGGTAATGATTTGCGGGATGATACAATAGGATGTTCGGGTATACCAATGTTGAATAGACTATCGACGAATTACGGCCAGCCAGAAACAAAAAAGACAAATTAGAAAAAGAGAATCAATCCTTGTCCTCATTCTCCACCTCCATCACTGCGTCCAGACCAGAGCTATCCCTGAACCTACTGGACGACACATCAAGATCTGCTGCACTTCTCTCCACTTTGGATCTAAACAGCCCCTCCGTGGGCGAATCCTCCTCATCGTGTGACCGCTTCTTCGAGTTACAGGTTAGATGAAGGCCTCGCGGACGAGCGCTATCATCCACCGGCCAGTCGGGTGCGGCGAGGTGGGTTTGCATTGTTTCCACGAGCCAATGGCGCGTTTTAAGCCGTTGCAGACTCGTCGAAATTTTATAGGCCGGATTGCCGTCGCGATATCGCCGGGCCATCTCCAGCGGAGCCTCTGCGCCGGTGGGTGCTTGCTCAAGTTCAGTAATCGTTTGCATCGATAATGCCAGAAGTTCCAGATCGCTGGGATCGATTTTGAGGTAGCGGGCACGGAGATGCGCTGTGAGGTCCGCAATCAGCCTATTGAGTGGTGGGTTGAAGGTGACTTTGTCAGATAACACAGACTGCATGAGTGCGTCTCTCTTGAGCTCGCCCCCTTTTACGAATTTGCCAGCAGAATAGGAGTAGTTGTAAGGCGCAAGGTACTCTCGCAGACGATCGGGATGCGTTTGGTCGTGATGCCCATAGCAGAGTGCAGTCCACGTTAGGACGTGGAATGCAGATTCGCGATCGTCAGAAATTTCGTGAACTTTCTTCGGATCTTGGAGAATGGCAGCCGACATGAATTGCCACGTCCCCTGCGTAGACGATAAAGTCAGAACACAGCCCAAAGATGAGTTAAGAATGCTCACCGTGCGCTGAGCACGTCGTGGACCCTCGACCTCCCCATCCAAGAGAGAACAGAGGTCCCAATCGATTAAAAGCCCTCGACCATGATGGATCAGGATGTTCCCTACGCTAATATCGCGATGGAGAATCTGAGCATCGAAGAAGGCGGTATCGTGTGCTACAGAAGGCGGCTTTTAGTACATGGAAGTCATTGGGCGACGATACAAGGACTCACCTTCCAAGGCATCCGCGATCGCTCTCACGAGTTGTTTTGTCGATCCGAACGTCTCGAGCCCATTGCCAATCACCTTGAGAGACATCCGAAACAATCGCCATTGTTCCAGAGCCTTGTGTGCCTGGATATTATCCTTGTCGGCGGGGGGAGACTCATGTCGGGTCTTGACTAGCTTAAGCACGCATCGTCCAGTCTTCTTCGACCACGCTTGGCACAGAACATCGTTTCCGTTACCGAATGGCGCGATGTTCGGGACGTTACGCTCTTCGAGCCGACGGTATATATCGCTTTCTTTCTCCATCCCAGGTGCTACCACTCGCCAATAATCTTTGACAAAGACAAACTCCTTCGTTACCAAATCAAATGCCTGCAGCGTGCGTGTCATCCGCCCGAAAGGTGATATTCGTTGGTAGGGAGGAGGGTAGGAGATAAGGTGAACGTGTTGATTTTCCCCGTTGTCCCGATCGGAGATGTTCATGGTGCAGAAATGACTGTGAAGGAGATTCTTCTTTTTGATTTTCGCCACCATTTTATCCCCGACAAGTTCAATTGCGCGCTTTTCGCAAATGCGTTTGACAGATGTGTCATGACCACGGGTACGGAGCGACGCGTGGTCATAGTACCAGATGAATTTAGCCAAATAGTTGTCCTTTTTTTTGGTGTAGTCGAAAAGGCTGGTGACGACCATAGCGGAAGGATCCCAGCGAAAAAGTCTTGCTTGTCTGCCGAGGATGATGACACCGAAGACATGAGTGCGGAACTGTGAACGAGCAATGGCAGTACAGTATGCGAGAATTTGACCTCGAGTAATCATCCTCAAGTTGGCGGTGGCCTCGAGGGGGTAATCGGGATCACGATCGGAGGTCTTGTCGTCGTTGTCGACGAAGGGATCGAATGATGTGCCCGTCTTGGCTTCGATGAAGTACTCGCCTTTCGAAAGGTCGACTTTGGAGCGGGGTGCCGTAATCCAGTGACTATAGTTCATAATGTCCGGCGATAAATCGTCACGAACAGGATCCTTGGCAGAGTGGGTATCGATGAAGGTGCCCTGTTCGATGGGGTTAGGGTTGAGAAACAGCCTGGCACCCTTGACCTATAGCCCAATGAGCGAGAAGGAAGAAAAAACCAGGTAGAAATACTCACAATAGAGTCGTACATCTCCGCCTCTCGCATACTCTTTCGCAACTGAGTCCATTTGGGTACGATGTGAGGGAAGGGCGGATAGCTGTGCGTTGGACCATCGATTTTCTCCTGGATGTTAAGATGTCGACTGATGAACCACGCAGGGTTAACAGGTCCCACAAAGTGACCCCGCGTCTCCCTAGCGAGAGTTTTGTAGCGCTGGTTTCTGTCTTTCTCTGCCTGAGGGGTTGTAAATTGCTGTGTGCCGGAAACCTTGAAGGAACGCGGAGTGGCTCCGGCGTGATACGAGTAGGGTTGCGCCTTGGAATCATCTGAGTAATAGAGAGGGGGATTTGGAACCGATGCTGGATGGTGAGGCCGTTCTGGCGTCTTTGGGTCGACCATCTTGGTTGGGACGCGATTGCAACATCACGCAGCATCACACGTCGTGACCTTTACCTGTCACCCGATTGTGTCACACTTAGGCAGAGGCAAAAATCTTCTTTCAGATTTTTGATAGGATGACTGGTTGAGGAGTAATACCCATTTGAATTTTTCGTGGGAGAAAAACCTGACCCCCATTTTTTCAATTTCTTTTGCACATAACAGGTCGTTGCGGATCTTTTTCAAAAAAAAATTGCTCAAGTTTTTGACCCCCCCTTAATTTCCTTTTATGGTAACTCTATAACCGCTGGACGGATTTCTAAAATCTCTTCAGTTTTGAGCTTTTTGAGCCAAATTACATTTAAAAAGGACCTAGTATAGTTTTCCAGGATTTTGCACACCCCAGTCGTAGTAGCAATAAGCGTGGGAGCGAACCAAAACATATACAAAGTTTGGTGTTTCCCCCAAACCAAATTGAAATTCAACGCACCGCTGTCAGGATGCTTCACGAAGCTTTGGCCCCTAACCCACCGTTTACTGCACAATCTCAAACATCTTACCCGAGCTGTCCGTCTCTGAAGAACCCGCCTCGACACTCGGTCGTGGGAGGTTATGTGATCAACAATGCCACCTGTGTCGCCTGGGGTTCTCGCATCATTATGAGGCCTCTGGATCCTGAAATCCGGAATGATTCCATTGCGGCTTTCTGCGTCATTATGCGGAAGGTTGAAGCAAAGCCCTACCACGCATTCTTCACCATGTTTGGCCCGGAAAGCTACAAGCAATACATGGTCGTGACTCAATCAGCGCCTTTTCGCGGGTGGAAGGGGATGGATCCTGAATTGATACCCAGATTTGAAGAGGGAGAACGCGAGGCTGTCGCAAGGGAGCTTCTTGAGGCCGAAGGTGGGCTTACCGTTGTTTATATTCACCTCAACCTTTTATATAACATGGGCTTTATAGGTGTCACTCGATATGAATTCAGAACAGAGTTGTATTAGCCCATCCAACTTTCGGAAAGCGATGATGGATGACGAAGTTTTCGTCTTTCATAGGTTGGAATTGTGCTCGTTCTCTGCTTTGGGTAGGTGTGTGGGGGGACATCCCCGGTCCGTTAGCTAGGGTTAAGTGTGTGACGTCCTGCTACATGACGTTGGTTTACACACTCAGTCCATTTTCATCCCTCGTCCTGTACAAACTAAATATGTATATTTGGTAACGAATACTATTAGAATGCACTCTTAGATGCAGCTCCAAGCGGTGACTTGACCCAACTGGCATAAATACCTTAGAACCAAACAAGGACGTGTGAAGAGTGTTTCTAAAAATAAATTCTTCCTTATTTAAGTTCGCGGCGGAAACTCAACAACTCGTGATGTTGCAGACATAAGCTGCAAGGCACCATCGTTCCTGTACGTACCCAACAAATTGAACGGCCACTTGGTCTGAATGTTCCACCAACAATAGCCATCAGGACCATCCGTAAGAATGGGCGGCTGCGTCTCTATAGCAACTCTACGGTGGACCAGACAGGGAAAAGTCAGCTGAAATGGTAATTGATAGGCAGCCAGAAGTAGGCTGCGATCAGTTGAAGCGGGAGTGCAAGATTCTGCTACTAAGTGCATTGCCAGAATCCTTTTTTTCGATGGTGGCGAGGACTCATCCAACTCTTTGTTTGGGCCCAGGGGAATCTGGAAAGAGCACAATCGTCAAACAAATAAAGATCACACACCAAGGCGGATTCTCACCCTCAGAATTGGCAGAATATCGCCCGGTTGTCTATAAGAATGTCCTGGATTCTGCACAGTGGGTCGTCATTCACATGAAGAAAATTGGCCTGGAATGTGTGGAATATTTGAACATGGTGCAAGGAATACAATTTCCATCAAGCCTTCCGCATCGAAGATCCGCAGTGCGGGAAAGTCAGCAACCGCGGCGCCGGATGCCGCTGCTGCATGAGCTATCGTACTATTGTGGACAAGGGCGTCACAAGGGAGTCCTGGTGAGTTTCGGTTTCAGGCATGTCGACAGTAAAATAGATTTCGGGTTTTGGTGGCGAGTTGTCGTAGGGTGATCAAGCCAGACGATGTCGCCAGAGGTTTATGAGAAAGCAAGAGTTTCAGAGAAGTAGTAGTTGAGTTCAAAAATATGTGGAATCCGAAGATTTTCACATGGGAGAATTTCCGCGAGAGCTTACTAGGGACGAGTAAGAACTGGCAAACGTACGCTCTGTTGCAAAGTGAAAACTGGTTAACTAGTACATAGGGGGAGGTTTATATACTATAGCTACTTCCAAATAGATACATACGGAGGTTTCCCTGTGTCCGTCAGAATGAAGGACCAGGCGAAACAACAATAACACGAGCCATAGACGAAGAGAGCGGTGCAAGCGCAGTCAAGGAGACCTATAGCTCACAAGCTCGTCCAGCTCTGACTAGGGCTCCTAGGAATCCGAACCCACAACTGCAAGTTTCGGCTGTGGTTAAACCGCCGTGGGCCGCCCTTGTAGGGAGTAGGGCTCGTTCTAGTCCCTCATACTCATCGGCGAGTGCGAAAGGGAAAGAGAAGGAAGTTGCTCAACTTGTCAGCGAATTAGAGCCATCTAACGAGGCTCGAGACTCAGGATTTCAGGGATGGCAAGTCCCTAGTTCACCCGTGAGATACACACCTCCAATTCCAGCTGGGAGTAGCCTATTTAGTGACGACAATAGTCAGTACCCGGCTTGGTTTAATTTGAAAGACCCAATGGAGGAGGCACCCTTATCGGATGATACAGACAACGACGTCATTGTCCCTCCCTGTTTATATTATTTCGCCATTTGACCACGGTAATATCAACAGGGCGACGTTTCGTCGTCCAGTCCCAACTCGCTCGATATTCTGGACTAAAATGCTGGCCTCCCAGCTGATTCCGCCGCTTTATACTATTATTTCACCAACGACGAGAGGTAAAGAATGTTCCCAGAGGTAAAGAATGTTCCCAGTTGATCCTAAAATTGGACACACAAACATCACTTTTAGTGTTGCCAGCTCTCGTAGGGCTCAATTTCGCTCCGACGCCGCAGATCGGGATGGACACCGATGCGTCTTGACAGGGATGGAAGAATTGATTTCCGACGCTGTGCGCCTCCTGCCCCACAGCAAGGTCGATACAGTACGGTACTCTGACTCTCATTCACTCATTCAACCATACTCACTATGGTACCTAAATAAAAGTCTAATGAGCATTGATAATTAGACGCCCAAGTTTTCTATGAACACGGCAACACCAGGAAAGAAAAGGTGTACGGCACATCTCTTCGAATCTACCAACCCATCTTGGCGGCATGGGCGCACCCCCTTCCGGTCGTCCACTCTGGAACCGTGAGAGATATGGTGTGTGTCATTAGGAGTGGAGCTTGACGTCGAAGTTAGAACTGCCAAAAGGTTTATGCCGAAACACAGCCACCTTCCTAATTTGGGTAATCCAAGAGAATTAGCGCATAACTCTCCTCGGTTGGTAAATGAACATAATCTGTTATTACCCCATGTTATAAACACATGTATAATATCAGAATCTGCATTCAGAGTATATATTTGAGGCTGTTGAGTCTCAAAAAGAGAACCCGGGCTTTTGCCTGTCGGTCCATCGGATCAAACAATATTTGATCCACCTGATCCGAGCAACATATTTACATTCACTATGGTGAGACTCAACCGCATCAAATATATACTTTGAATGCATATTCCGACACTATACATATATTTATAACGTGAGATGATAACATATTATGTTCATTTACCAACCAAGGAGAGTTACACGTTGATGTTCTCGGCAAATTGACCAAATCAGGAAGGTGGCTGTGCTCCGGCAGACCTCAAAGTCGTCCTTTGGCCCTCCAAATGACAGTGCGCGACATACACGGATCTACTTCTTTTTGAAGGGCACCTCAAAAATAATGCAGCCAACCTCCAGCGCCGTAAACTGAGGTACCAGTGTGAGTGGTCACCTTTGGTGGTCAGAATTCAAATTTTGCTTGTTACTGTCTTTCCATTATGCGAAGTCATCTTGCCACCCAAAATTTCTATTCTGGTGATTGCATACAAGCTATTTTTGCAACGGGTGTTGCCAAAAAATTTACGCCGACGATGTCCAAGTCGTTCTCCATCCATACATCGCCAGTGGTTTCTCTTCGCCAATGTTACCACTCTAGTCCTCGTATTTGCGAGTGGGATGTACTAGGAGAAGATTGCATATTCCAACGAGTGAGTAACCCGGATGGATATGTTATTTTGATTGATCCAACCATCAAATAAACCGCGCTCTTCGCTGATTCAACATGTATGTCATCGTTCGAAAACCACCCCATCGTTCGAAATTTTATCAGAATTCTCTCAAATTTCTTTTTACGATTCTTCATCTTCATCATGATCGACCACCTCACACGTTGCATCTCGTTCGCCCTCACCTTCGTCTGCCATTCGACCAATCTCGGCATCCTCCACACGGCCCATTCACACCATCCTACCTGCTACAATCCCACGCGGCGAGCCCATCCTCTCATCCCCCATCGACAAGAGTTTTCGACAGCCCCATGAACAATATCGGTTTACGTTTGAACGGAGACGAGAGGAGAGAGAGGAGACGGCGTATATCGAACCCCACAAAACATGAGCTGATGTTCTGGGATGTCCGCCTGCTTCGTTGCCAGTGGGATCAGTAACCACACCTGGAACCACGAGAGGAACGAACAGCGGATACATCACCTCTTCATCGTTGAGACGACAGCGCTGGTGGTGAGGTGGTGGTGATGTATAACCCGATGTGAGATGTGATGAGTACGCACTTCCATTCGAATTTGCCTTTGAGGCTAACAATGAACCTCAGATCTCTTCAAGTTGTAGAATGCCACATCATATAAACTGACATATGTGCTTGTCGGATATTATCACAAAACGAACGACGGCGCCAATGCCCAATACGAGAGGCCCGGGGATAAACCGCTTGAGCTCGCGATCGTCGGTGCAGTTTGGGTACATCGCTATGATCACGAGGGCCACCCGAGAAGATCAGAACCAGAATGACAACGGCTTACCAGCGCCAACGTCACTTTCCACCCAATCCTAACGTAAGGGTAATGTATCTACAGAATGAGGAAGTTGTCAACACCAGGATATGTTAAGCGAGCGAGATCAACTACTACCAGACAGCTTTCAAAAATCGATTCAAGTTTACGTTTCTCGATTAAATTTAGTTGGATCCATTTAGTGTACATGAATGAATTCCTAATAAATGAAATAAAATATCTATGGTACGGGAAAGAGTTAGTCGAAGAAAGGAGAGGTTCACGAATTTTGGTTTGCACCAACCTCGCCAGAAGCATACCGATTCATCCAACCTACTTATTCCACATTGCAAAGGAAAATAAAACCCACTACCTCGACGCCCTCGCTAACACCTGATAATGCTGTATCTTGATCGTCTACGTATATGTACGTTAGCCGCATTTTTGTGCGCATACTTTTTTTTGAATGTAAATTACAAGTGAATTATGAATTATTTTCCCGCGTCTCAAAATCAAATCTGCAGTCACCTGACGTGTCAATAGCAATCAACAAGCTGAACGCCCATTGAATCGTTCTCCAAGGTAGGTCTTTCTCATCTTTCCCACCCATCCGCCTTTGGATTTTGTGCAAAGCTTTCGTGGAGCGAGCCCTCTCGCTGGGTTCGAGGCTGCCAATACGCGCGCCTAGGTCGTGTTCAGAGTCTTACCCATAGGCACTGACGCGGTTTGCCCAAGCCCGTGGAGCATGCTCGATTCGGATGTGAAGGGATTGCGCGCGGAGTCTCACCCAAAGGCATCGACGCAATTTCGACGCGTCCTACATCTTCGCATGCGGAGTCTCGCACAGCGATTATCGCCCACATAACCCTCGCCCCTCTCCTTGCTACCACACATTTTACTATTTTACTGATCATCCCCACCCAGCATGCAAATGCGCTCGGGAGAACGCCCGTGGCCAGCTTCCTCAAAAAGGTACAGCCCACCCACCGAGCTCGACGCCTAAAGCAACGAGCGGCTACCAAAAGAGCCGCCTACGACATCGAAAACAGTGACGACGACACAATGAGAGACTCCCACTGCCTCGCACGATATCCACCCACCGTCACCGCGGTACCCATTCTCCCACCCTCACACGATCACAATCCAGTTCACGCGCCTCCTCTATCTTGGCCACTGCCATCATCAAGCGTTCTCTGTCCTCTATCATCACCTCCCACCCCACCCCACCTTCCGCGGAAAACGCTGAAGGTGTCAAGAACATAACTCGCCAACTTATCAAGCGTTTGGAGGGCCTCAGCTGATGGTCAATATGGATATATCTATATCGTTCCCAGAGGAGGATGAGCAGTTCGATAAGGATGGAGAAGATCGGGAAGTCGAGAAGGTCCTTTACGCCCTCAGCAAGGAAGCCATCACGAACGGGCGGGCCAGCTCGCCAGTGAACGGAAATAGGCATGCTAATTTAAAACCAACCAACGAACCGAAATCTGACATGGAGATTCCGCGAAAAAATTTATACGCTTCAATAGGTTCGCTTTCACTGTTCATCATCGTATCATTTACTTATCCTGTTTGTCTTGCTCAGGTTTTTTCACGCTATTCCTATATCTTTTTGACCAATTTACTTTTTTACAGACTAATAGGCGAAGGAGGCAACTGGGACCGCCGCAACCGCCTCAATACACAGGCTTGTACTTCCTCTCCATCTGCCAATTCAAGCACGGTGGCGAGCTGCTGCTCGATGCTCTTAGCACGTTCACAGCCACAGAATTGCTTAATTATAACGAGTTCGTCGGTGTGACAGTCATCGCCAACACATTGAAGAGGGTCGATCTAAAGAAGAAGGTGCTTACTTTTTCTATTTTTCATCACACGTAGCCTTACGCATGTGTCCACGGCTCATCAACGCCCCAGAAGTGAATCAAGTCCTCCCCGAAATCCCAGTAATAGGCGATCTGGTTAAGAACTTATACGAATGCCATTATGACAAATTCTTCCTTGCCCTTGGTGTGCTCAATCCCTCATCCCCCCACCCCCCGCTTATACTAACCACCATTTCCAGCGACCCTCGAACAAACGCATCTGATCCCTTCACGTCTCCTCACCCCCCACGCGCGTTTCTACGCAGGAGAAATGCCTATTTTCGCCTACATGCAACTATTAGAGAGCTATCGAAGTCTGACCCTGGACAGCCTGTGTTCAGCGTTTGGGGTAGGCAAAAATTGGGTTGACGCATGAGTGTTCTCTCTTTTCATGCATGGCTTCTCTCGTTTTGTTGCCTGTATTCTCTTTTCGTGCATCCTCGTCCCGAGTGCATTCGTGAATTGGAAAGTGCGGCGATCGTGCGCGGCGGCAAAACCCGCCGCACACATAACGTGACGACAGGACTGGTTTCCCTCCTGTAATAGTATGTACCTGCCAATCACTATGTGGACGCTTCGAGCGATTGAATAAAAATTGTTCTATTGGGGAGTTAGGGTCGGGTGTTATTGAGGTTTCCGCAAAGGCGGATACACCATGGTGGGCACAACGACGGTAACATGGCTTGTTTCTTTCTCTATGCCACGCCCTCTATAATATGATTGTATATATATATATATGATGTGAACTCTGTGGAGGTGCGCTTTCTGATTGAAGGATCCACAAAGTCGGGAACCTTGAACTCTACTAACTTCATTACTTCGTAATCAGCTAGTAAAGTCAGCCACATGCAATTGCTTGACGCGGCTCGCAAGGCGTAACTACGCCATGTAAGGTAAGCCTCTCAAAAATCGCCACAGCGTTCATTCTCGCCTCATAAATCTACTACAAATACAAATACGCAAAACGCGTCGAATTGGAGTCATGGACTTGGTGAAATTAGTCACGTTATTGCCTAGCGGATTTTGCCGCCGCACACGATCGCCGCACACTCTGCCGCACTTTCCAATTCCCGGATTTACTTCTCGTCCCTGCGTCTTTCGTTTCAAGAAAAGAAACGGGAATCAACTGGCGAACAGCCTCGTTCCTTATTTTATTTTTATTTTTATTTTTATTTTTACCCCATCTAAACCTTTATCGTCACTTCCACATGGCTACCACCTCCAACTAGCGAACTCTCCCGCTTCATCGCCTCAGGGCGCCTCTACGCCTCCATCGATAAAGTGCACGATATTGTCGAGACCACCCGTCCAAGTCTCAAGAACACGCAATACGAGACGGTGATGAAACAAAGGTGATGTATTGTTGAACGAGTCGCAGAGGCTGAGTAAGGTTTTGTATTAGAGTCCCTTTTTCCATTGTGGTTTTTGCACAAGTTGTAATGGCGTATGTCGTGTAACCGCCTATACAAACCATGTCTTTGGTAGGAATTTGGTGCGAGTAAGGGATGGAGTGGGGTTTGAACCCGATCGAGAAATAAATTACATGCTGGGGCGATCACTTGTACGTCCTCGCTCAGCAACACCAAGAAGGGCATCCCAGTTTCCAATAGGATAACGATATATATTATGAGGAACAGCCAGAGTACAAGAGTAAGCCCTGACCTTAAGGAATGCGGCTTCCGTCTTTGGGAGTTTGGTCGGGACCTGGATCTCGGAAAGCGTGCATCTTTTCGAAGTGCCGGGATCTTGAGGCTTGTCAATCGTCTCTTGCATTGGAACATACGAATATTACTCCAAGCTACCTTAATTGATTCATTATTCAACCGTCGACTGACAGACTAATTAAGTAGACCCAACAAGCGATTCGGTGAATCCACCATCCACATACGCTTTGGTCTTTATATGCCTTTACTATCCTCACGAAAACAGTTTTGCAGCGTTGTGGAGAAATTCAGCTATTACTCCGGCGATAAATCATAAAACCCTCGATCTCGGTGATCCAACTCGTTCTATTAATTTGTGCACTTGTTCTCATCCTGTACACGTAAATAACAGGGATAATAGACAAGAAGAGGAATGCATGAACGAACGCATGGCGGATAGCGGTATGGGAAAGCGCGTTCTTGTTCTCCGAGCTCGTTCGTCATTATATTGTCATTTTTGCATCGTACTTGTTTTCTTGCGTTGTACTTTCCGACATCATTTTATATAAATTCACCGAATTCTCGAGGGGCTTCAATGCGAATTTGAAACGAACGAGGAGACAGACAGTGAAGTGAAGACGATGAAAATTGAACATAGAACAGGAAGGGCCAAAGTTGGCTCTTTCATCACATCCGGATTATTTGGGTCTAGTTTACGTTTCTGAGTCGTTTCATGAATATCGCCTTGTAACGAACATGAAATTCCTTTGTATGAGGGTATTGGCTTACCGAAAAGATGCGATATTCTCTGTATTTTCTTCCTAACGATATTAATTCTTGACCAAGGACCTACTTTCATGATTGATATTATTAGGCCCTGGCCCCTGAGCCGATTCTAAACGACGATCACGAGCTCGAATAGAGGTACATACTCGTACCATTCACCCTCACATTTCCTGGAGACCACCAGCGTTGTCATTTGCGCAATGAACATAACAGGTATGTAGGTTTATGCGATGCGCTGTAATGAGACTCGGTTGATGCTGTTATCAATCGTTAGTCTTTGTAGTCGTCGAGGGAAGTGGGAACGTAGCTCAAATGCGCCGCTTAGGACACCCCATTTCCATTGAGGCCTTGCTAGCCATTCCTCGCGCTGCAGCTTCTCGTGTTCGCCGCCAGCTAACTCGAACGTGCAGCAAATTAATATGTTGGAAACCAAGTCCTGCATAAACGACGTACCTTGTGTGGTAAGCGTATTATCTCTAATACCTCTCGTCTTGCTTGCGTCTTGGTATTGTCTTTACGCAATGTTCATCCTGTCGACTTGAAGGGTGCGACAGTGTGTGGTAAGGTTACTAAGGTAATCCTTGAGCAAGATCTTGCGCGATTATGAATGGGCCATATTGAAATAATGAAGGCGAGCTTGAACAGAGATACGTACTGATCTCGTCGCGTTACTGATCGCGCTACCCTCCGTAACTCCCACTGGCGTTGTAGTTTTTGCGATGAAGAGAACACCCCGGTATGTCAATTTCTTGGATACACCATGCATGAGAGATGAGATAGTGTCCCGTTAGCTATCGCATATAGACCACCGGCAACGTCATTTTGAAGAAAGGACTCAGGTTTGTTGGTTGAGTGGAAGTGCTGTATATGTAAGCTAATATAGTTCGTCATTAGCCCTCTGGTACTCATGAAGAGGTGTGGCAATGTACTTCAACTGCGGCGACGATATCGAGCTCGAATGCAGGTAGGTGAGATCATCTGACCTCTCATAATATCACCCACGTACTCATTTCGTCTCCTTATTCATCACCCTCGGGCCTCCACACTTGTAGATCCCATCAGCGCTGTCATTCCCACAACGAACAGGGAACCTGAGTAAGTCGGTTTGTACGATACGCCATATATGAGAGGCTGATGGTCCTCCTGCTTCATTTTGTTCTTGACTGCAAGCAGGAGGGAGATTGACGAAGATGGGGTTGAGAACTTGAGATAGATGTCCAAACGTGAGGACAACAGCAAGATTTGTAAATTATTTGCCGGAGTGGGCTACTACATTGCAATGACCTTGACATCGGTGCACAAATATGAAACTAGAAAGAAAAAGAATAAATGTATGGCCAGAGGAATCTGCAGGAGCACTTACTCCTCACATTGAACTACTTCTGGTCGAAGAATAGCCTTGCCAAGGAGACTTCTCCAGCCTCCTTCGCTAACCTATATATGTGGTGACTGATCACCATGTTTTCGTATTCCTCCTGTGTCGTGTGGAGGAGGTCGTGGATCAATTTTATTTTAAGGCGCAAGCGGCAGAGCTCAACGTCGAATGTGTGTTCCGAAACTTGGGTCAAGGGGTCAGGGGTCGACAGGTGAGGTGCATACAGAGATAAGAACTGGAGATTGAGAAGAATAAGTGTAAGATCTAACGGAGTTGGTTGTGAGTTGAACTTACACTGGGATTGGGCGTAGGAGATGGCATATCGACAGTGAGTCAGGAAGAGTGAGTCTGACGAAGAGTTGTGGAGTTGAAATATGCTTTGAACCCGACTGTTCGGTGCATGCTGTAATAGCGGCAAGGGTTAGCTCGGATTTGGACAGTAGCGTGAACAACCTCCGCTTCCCTGAATGTCCCCGGAATTATTGATTGGAACGTGTGAGAGCCAGCTATAATCCTATGAATGTTATAGATCCGAGGGGTATCTATGATCTATAAGTTATACTATAACTCGAGGGTGATTACATATGAAACTATCTAGGGATTATACGCGTGAGGGATGGAGGATTAATATCCACAGAAGATCGTCTGCTTGTGGACATTGTGGACGGTCTTGTAACAAAGTCTGTCACATGGGAGGGCAGTGCCACCATCACGACTCATTAGATATCAAATTGTAGTCTTTATTAAATTCCAATACAAACTTTTAGTTGCCGGTCTTATTGACGTGTGACAGCGCCTGTCTGGCGTCTCCTGAGGGCACATTCTTTATTCACGTGCTCATGTAGACTCGCGACCAGTCTATTCGCAAGCTCACTGACATATGTGTATTACTGTACTATTTCATTCAATTCGGCAGTAACGCGTCACGCCGATTTTTTTTGACCCCGGATTTAATTTATTTTCGATTTTTCCGATTTTTTGGAATTTCTCGAAAGTGCAAAAAAGTCATGTGACTGCCGAATTGAATGAAATAGTACAGTAGATAATAATTATTACATAATGTGATGTGAACCAAAAGAGATCAAGGGCATGTGAGCTTGCGAACAGACTGGAACTCCTGGTCGCCTTTTTGGGTGGTGACGTGACAGCCCGCCAAACATGACAACGGACTTAGCAAAAATTCAATCTTTGACAAGCCCTCCATCTTCCCCTCCTCCACTACTGGCCATGGATGCCCTTCTTCCATTTCTGTTAGAAGTGTTAACTTCTGGCTTAGGGATTGTCACGGGTATGAGAAACCCGCGGGTAAGTGCCGCGGGTTGGCCTGGGGTGCGGGTACGGGTTCGGTTTATCTAACCCTCGCCAAACCCGTACCCCCAGCGGGGGTTGGCGGGTTGCCCCGAGGTTTCAAACTCCGCTCGAAAATGTGATCAACGGTTGTCAAACTTGTAATCCGTTGCTCCTTCATCACTGCTCATGAACGCATTGCCCCTCCCCTCCAATGAGGGTTATGGGGGGTTTTTTGACTCGTAGGGGTAGGGTCAGAAGGTAGAGTTTGGTAGGATAGGGTAGGGTAGGGTGGAGATGAGTAGGGTAGAGTAGAGTAGAGTTTGGTGGGGTAGGGTAGGGTAGGGTAAAGTAAAGGTAGAGATAGGTGATGGGTAGTCATTACTGCAGAAGACGAGAGAATTGTCAGCACACATTGTCAGTACATGTCTGTGATAC